>Ga0335085_10001141_pt1 | contig 61060 bp, 51 predicted proteins | sample Lox_Sample_45_FD_206712 | JGI IMG/M metagenome (GOLD analysis project Ga0335085, IMG submission 206712) | Soil microbial communities from Loxahatchee National Wildlife Refuge, Florida, United States - Lox_Sample_4.5 | ecosystem: Environmental > Terrestrial > Soil > Wetlands | place: USA...
CCCCGAGGCCCACTTCAGGATCGCAGTCGAAGAGAATAGATTGGCCGCATGGGCTGATCCTGTGTCCTTGCGGCAATGTCCGCAGTGGCAGAGATAGAAACGCTCAAACTCTCCTGCTATTTCGAAGCGAACCGCGCCACATAGGCAGGAACCCGCATATCTGCTGCTCATCTGTCGAACCTCTGCCGAACGACGGATCGCCTCAGCTGCCCGCCCCGATACGAGATCTCAAGTGGCGACCGCAAAGGTGCGTATTTCGTGAACACAAGACCACCCTGTGACTAATTGTTAGGTGCTCGTCAGAGCTGGAAACGCCAGGCAACCTCAGCGCCTATCGGTTTTCAGATCGTCCGAATAGCCAGCCTTCAGCCGCGGCCACTGAGCAGTCGGGCGTCCATCGGTGCGAAATGTGTGTTTGCCTTTCCACCGTTGCGGCCAACCGGACGGCGAGTCCTCCCACATCTCCTGTCGGCCGTAGATCGTCAAGTCGAGTAGCCGGTAGCTGTTATCCATCGCTTCGACGCCCCGCAGAGTCGTCCAGTACGTTTCGAATGCCCTGGATCCCTGCCGCAGGTAACAAACGAGGTGCGTCATACCTACGCGTCGTCCAACCAATAGAGTCTCGAGCGACGGCTGAGCCGAGTACCACGGTATCGTCCAGCCCATGAAGTCACGATAGCGCGAGCTCTCCTCGTAGGGGCCTTGGCAGAACACCGCGAACGTGACATCGCGGGAATGAATATAGGACAGCTCGCGCACCTGCGATGTAACCCAAGTGCACCCCTCGCACTGTTCCGGTGCAGGCCGGCCGGCGTACCACATGAAGTAGTAGGCGATGAGCATCCGGCGGCCTTCGAAGCTATCCAAAAGTGTCACCACACCCCGTTCGCCAACGAGCGGCGTCGCACCATCCACCTCTACCATGGGCAGGCGGCGGCGAGCGGCGGCGATCGCATCGACCTCTCTTGTATGGCCCTTCTCTCGAAGTCGCAACGAATCCAGCTGCGCCTGGAAGGTGCTCCGATCCACTATGCGGGGGACTGCAAATTCATCCTTTGCGAACTCTTGCATCGTCGTCTCCGGCGCGCTTCCCAAAGGGCTCGCGCGGCTGTTCGAAATGAGGGCGCTCGGCCATACTGTCCTCTCGCCGGCACGGTTTGGGAAGGCCGCTTGGCCAGCGTGAGTAGCTACGTTGCAGTTTCAGATCCCCTTGGGCTTGACCAATATATGTCCAATGAAGTATATACTTCATGTGGAATCTACGTTCGCCATCATTGCCGAGCCGCGCCGGCGCGCCATTTTGAGTCTGCTCGCATCCGCGGAGCGCTCCGTGAGCGATATAGAAGAGCAGCTGCGATTGCCACAGCCCTCGGTTTCCAAGCACTTGCGGGTGTTACGTGAAGCGGGTTTCGTGGAGTCGCGCGTCGATGCGCAGCGGCGCGTTTACCGGATCAGGCCCGAGCCGCTCATGGAGGTCGACGCGTGGCTCGCGCAATTCCGTCGTTTCTGGTCAAGGCGTGTCGATGCGCTCGAGCGTCACCTCGATCGTATGAGTCAAGTAAAGCAGCGGAAGGGAAAGAAACGATGAGCAGCCGTGAAAGCTACAAGCCGGGCCCGGCCGCGGGCGCCGAGGTTCGCAAGGATGCCGACAAGTGGACGCTCATTCTCGTGCGCGAGCTGCATCACCCACCGGCGAAGGTTTGGCAAGCATTGACGGATCCCGACCAGTTGCGCGAATGGGCACCGTTCGACGCAGACCGAAGCCTGGCCTCGGCTGGCCCGGTCCGACTTTCGACGGTCGGAGCTCCCAAGGAAGTGGTTTCGGAGACGCGCGTGACGCGCGCCGATGCCCCAAAGCTACTGGAATATCGGTGGGGCGGTAACGACATCCGCTGGCAGCTCGAGCCGCTTGGAAACGGCACGCGGCTGACGCTCTGGCATCAGATCGATCGTGGTTTCATATCCATGGGTGCGGCCGGTTGGCACATTTGCATCGATGTGCTCGAGCGGCTCATTGCGGGCGCCCCACTCGGGAGAATGGTCGGCGGCGACGCCCTGAAGTTCGGCGAGTGGCAGCGGTTGAATATCGAGTACGCCAAGCAGTTCGGCATCGAGCCCCCCAGTTGGCCGCGCAACGTTCCGAAGAGCTGAGGCCAGCGCGAGCTCATCATCGACGCCAAGGTATTGACAGCCAAGCTCGAAGCGCGGATGGCGCAAATGAGACTCGAGTGAGGCGGTGTTGCAAGGCATCATGAGCTCATCGGCGCTGCTCTCGGCGCCGCTGGTGTAGACTGCCGGCTTCTCGTGCCGGGAGTCTCCCCATGAAGAGAAGAAGCTTTTGCGCTTCGGCACTGGCGCTGGTATCCACGAGCACCTCGTCCTTGCGCAGCGTTCTCGCCGCATCATCGGTTTCCTCCGATGTTCCCGCGATGCGGGCCGACGGCAAGCAGGGGACGCTCAGCGCCTCTGACTTGGCGGATCTGAAGGGCAGCCTGCGTGGCGAGCTCGTTCTGCCCGGTCAATCGGGCTACGACCAGGCGCGCAAGGTGTGGAACGGTGCCTTCGATCGCCGACCTGCGCTCATCGTGCGCTGCGTGGGCGCCGCGGACGTGTCGCAGGCCGTGACGTTCGCACGGGCGCATAAGCTGCTCGTTGCCGTGCGCGGGGGGGGCCATAGCCTTTCGGGCCAATCGGTGTGCGACGGCGGTCTAATGATCGATCTCGCGCCGATGAAGAGCGTGCGCATCGACCCGGTGGCGCGCATCGCGCGTGTCGAGCCTGGCGTGTTGCTCGGACAGCTCGATCGGGAGGCGCAATTTTTCGGTTTGGTGACGCCCGCCGGAACCGTATCTGACACCGGCGCAGCCGGGCTTACGCTCGGAGGTGGCTACGGCCGGCTGACGCGGCGCTTCGGACTCGCCTGTGACAATCTCATTGGCGCGGATGTGATCACGGCCGACGGGCGCTACGTGAGGACCAGCGAGCAAGACAATCCGGATCTTCTCTGGGGACTGCGCGGTGGTGGCGGGAATTTTGGCGTGGTCACTTCCTTCGAGTATCGCTTGCACCCCGTCGCGCCCATGATGTTCGGCGGGCGCATGATGTTCTCGCCTGAGCACACGCCCGATGTTTTGAAGTTCTTCGCAGGCTTCGTCGCCGAGGCGCCCGATGAGCTGTACATCGATGGTGCGCTGACGAGGGTGCCCAATGTGGGTCGCGTCGCGCTTTTCGATGTTTGCTACAGCGGTCCCATGGAGCGGGCCGAAGCCGTGCTCGAACCCTTGCGACGCTTCCGCAAGCCACTCAAGGATGGCTTGGGGCCCGCGACCTATGTGACGTTGCAGATGAGCGGTGATGCGGGCAACGCCCCCGGACGTGGCTATTACGAACGCTCCGGATTCCTTCACCGCATCGACCCCGGCCTGATCGATGCATCTCTTGCGATCATGGACGAGCCCAACGCGGTTGGCGAGATAGTCTACTGGCAGCATGGCGGTGCCGTCGCTCGCGTGAAGCCGGAAGCTACCGCGATTTGGCACCGCGACGCCAGCCAGTCGCTGCTCATCGATTCGGATTGGGACGATCCACACGACGAGCACGCTCGGGACACGGCGATGCAGTGGGCGCGTGATACCTGGCACAAGCTCGAGCGCTTCACCGACGGCTTCTATGTCAACACCCTGGCGAGCGACGATCCCCACCAGCGTGTACGCTCGACCTACGGCGGCAATTACCCGCGCCTCGTCAAACTCAAGGGCACGTACGATCCGACGAACCTCTTCCGCCTGAACGCGAACGTGCCGCCGCCGAGCGCCACAGGCTGAAGGTCAGTGCCGTCGAGCCGGGAGCGGTGTTGGTTGCCCGGATCAGGACTGATCGTACAGCCTTAGGCTATCGATCCGGGCAAGAACATTCCCGAACGGGTGAAACCCCAGCCGTTCATAGAACGGCTGCACGTCACGATCGGCAACCAGCAGGATTCGCCAAACAGGAAGCGCGGAGAGCACTTCGTGCATGATACGGCTGCCGATCGCCCTTCTTTGGTAATCCGGATGAACCGCGACGTCGTATATCGTCGCGTGATATTCAAAGTCACTGAGTGCGCGCGCCGCACCGACGAGCCTGGGACCGTCCAGCGCGAAGCAGACGACGTCGCTCTTCTCGAATGAGCGACGAACCTTATCTCCCTCCCGGCCCCTGAGATCGGCGCGCCGGAACAATTCGATGAGGGCCGGCCAGTCGATAGCTCGGCAGTCACGCTGCAGCCGTACCGCGTCAGCCTCGCTCATGAGCTCCCCCCTTGGTGTTGAGCCCCGCGGCCCGTTCGCGACGGACATTATCGGTCCGATCCGGGGGGATATCGAACGCGAGTCGGCAGGAATGACGGCAATTCAACTCAGAAGAGCGACCACGGAGGACTTGAGTGATGTTCGCTCGTGTGCGCGTGCTGCGTTCAGCAAGTACATCGAGCGGATGGGCAAGGAGCCCGCGCCGATGGGCGCCGACCTTGCGGCGCAGATAGAGCAGGGGTCGTCCAGGGGTGGCCGTGTGCGAGCGGCGCTTCGCGGGCTACGTAGTGTTCTACGGCGAAGGAGACCATGTTCACCTGGAGAGTATCACCGTGCTGCTGGAGCACGCGGGCGAGGGCTTTGGCACGAAGCTCATGGCCCATGTCGAAAGCCTCGCCCACAGCCAAGGACCGAAGGTTGTTGAGCTCTACAGCAACGAGGCAAGGATCGAGAACCTGGCGATGTACCGAAGCTGGGATATGTCGAACTCGAGCGCAAGCGACAGGCAGGATTCAACCGGATGTTCTTCCGCAAGTCACTCTGGCTGCCTGCCAACGACGGCCCTTGACGGCGAGTCGCCGCAGGAGTCTATTTCGCCCGTCGGTCGATCGAATTACTACCAGAGAGTCGACCGGAGGCGCACACGCATCGCACCGGCCGCCAGAGCCCAGGGGAGGTTCCCATGGCCAGAATCATTGCATTGTCATACGGGTGCATCGTCTATCTCCTCTTCCTCGCCACTTTCCTTTATACGATTGCCTTCGTAGAGGGCGTTCCCGGCTTCAAGACGATCGATAGCGGACGGGTGGAAGGTGCCGCATACGCGATCGTCATCGATCTGCTGCTGCTCGGCCTCTTTGCGGTCCAGCACAGTGTGATGGCGCGCCGGGGATTCAAGCGCTGGTGGACACGTTTGGTGCCATGGGCGGTCGAGCGCTCCACCTATGTGCTTGCGGCAACGCTTGCAGTCGCGCTGCTGCTATGGCAGTGGCGCCCTCTTCCCGGAGTCGTCTGGGACGTAGGGGATGGATCTCTGCGGACGCTGCTCTATATCCTCTCCGCGCTCGGGTGGTCGATCCTTCTAATCTCGACCTTCCTGATCAACCACTTTGAGTTGTTCGGCCTGCAGCAGGTCTTCACCTACTGGCGCGGCTCACCCTTGGAGCCATCCGGCTTCAAGACGCCCGTTTTCTACCGGTATGTGCGCCATCCGATCTATTCCGGCTTCGTGCTGGCGTTCTGGTCCGCACCGCGTATGACGCAGGGGCACCTGTTGTTCTCGATCGCGACCACGGCCTATATTTTCGTCGGCATCTTCTTCGAGGAGCGCGATTTGATCGCGCATTTTGGAGACGAGTACCGCCGCTACCGGCAACGCGTGCCGATGATCCTGCCATTCATCGGGCGCCGAGCAGACTCCTCGGGCCGCAGCGCAGGTCCCGCTCGAAGCTAGCGTCATCGTCGTGAATTGACCGCCAAGCTGCTACGGCCTTGAGGAGAGTCACATGGAATTCAAACGCGCAGGATCACAACCCTCTCAGAAGGGCCCCCCCGAGTACTTCACCGGCGTGGTGCGCATCGACCCGCTGCATGCCGCCACTGCTCCGGCGCGCGTCATGTGCGCGAGTGTGACTTTCGAACCGGGTGCACGCACGGCCTGGCACACCCATCCGCTCGGTCAGACCCTCGTCGTCATTGCCGGATGCGGCTGGACGCAGTGCGAGGGCGAGCCAATCGTGGAGATCCGCCCGGGCGATGTGATCTGGTGCCCGCCTAATCACAGGCACTGGCACGGTGGGTCACCGACCACGTCGATGACTCACATCGCGATCCAGGAGGCGCTCGATGGCAAGTTCGTGCAATGGATGGAGCACGTGTCGGACAAGGACTATCTGGCCGGACCGCCTGGGTCGCGTTGAGCAGCGTGCAGCAGCCCGAGCCTCCTGTGCTCAGAACTCCATGAGATCGTGCGCGACGATCACGGGTCCCTTGTAAAGCTTGCCGACAGCTTGTGAGTAAGCCTCGTCAGCTTGCGCCTTGGGTCCCGTCACGAGGTGCGACAGCACCACCATTTTGACGCCCGCTGCCTGGGCCACACGGCCGACTTCCTCCGGCGTCGAATGTTCGGTGCGCATGTGCTCCAGCATCGCGGCGCGCTGACCGGGCAGCGGGTAGCGCTCGGCGTCGGTCTGCACTGCAGCCTCGATCGCTCGCAGATCGATCACCTCGTGCACCAGGATGTCGGCTCCCGCCGCAAACTTGACGAGCACGTCGCCGCAGGCGCCGGTGTCGCCGCTGAACACGATGCTTCGATCCGGCGTCTCAAAGCGAAACGCGAACGACTGTTGCCAGCCATAGCCGGGTGAGCCCTTGGTGAAGTGATAGTGGCAGTTCTCGACCGCCGTCACGCGCACGTTCGCATCCTCGTACACCGGGCCCGAGCCAGCGATGTCGTGGGCGAGCATCACCTTCGCGGGGGGCACGTTGGTCGCGCCCTGCATGTAGCGGGCCGCGGCATTGGGCGCAAAGTACTGCAGAAATCCCTCGCGCATGGACTCGGTGCCGCGCGGACCGTAGACCGTCATCGGTTGGTACTGTCCCGAGCTCCAGGCTCTGCCCATCAAGGTGCCCCAATCGGCGTTGTGGTCGTCGTGGTTGTGCGTAATGAAGATCTGCCGCACGCTCTGGAAGGCAATCCCGGCCGCCGTCAGCTGGCGTACCACGCCGTTGCCGGCATCGATGAGATAAGGCTTGCCATTCACGACCACGACGTTGGCGGGCTCGGCACGATTGGCCGTGCTGCCGGGTCCTCCTTGGGTCCCGAGGAGGATCAGCCGCGTCGTCTTCGACTTGGGCAAGGAACTCGCTCGCTGGGCGAGTGTGGGCACTGACAAGGCCCAACCCAAGAGCGTGGCGCTCAGCATGCAGACGATGCGGATCATCTCCTTGCGGTTGCCCCGCGTGGGACGCAACGGGCGTGCAACGGCGCCGCCTTCAAAGTAGCTGGACATTGACACCATCCGGGTCCTTGACGAAGTAGCCGTATTGCCAGTTCTCCTGCGGCTGCAGGCCGCGCGCGCGCAGGCTCTGCGTGACGGCCTCCTTGTTAAAGCCCTCGATGCCGACGCCGAAATGATCCACGGTTCCGTAGGGCATCTCCTTGCGTAGGGATACGATGACCCGCTTGCGGCCCAGCCGCACGATCCCGTGCCCCTTGTCTTCGCTGAGCACGGTGAGGCCGAACAAGGACTGGTAGAAATCGACGGAGCGCTTGAGATCGCTCGCAAGCACCGAGACGTGGTCGATTCCGGTCGCAGTGAGTCCCGCGTCATGAGTAGGCTCCGCAACGGCAGCGGGCGCCGCCATGACCAGCATCGCAAGGCTCTGCACGAGCTCGCGACGCGAGAGCCGACCGCGCTCAAAACCGTCGACTAGACTAGAGATGATCGGTTCCATGCTGCGCCTCCGTGAGACTACGCGCATGTTATCGCATCGCGCTCGCAGCGATGCGGCGACGCGCGTCCGTTCCCCAGACGACCGTGCGACGCGCTATGCTGAGCGCTCGGAAGCACCGCATCATGGAAGGCAACGAACAGCGCGCACGCGATTTTTTGATCGAGATGACGCAGGCGCTCGACATCGCACCCGAGCATGCGTCCCACGTGCGCTTCTCGGGCTCTGGAGCTCTGCCTTCGATATTTGCAGTCACCGACTTCGCGACGGCCGCGATCGGTGCGGCCGGCGCGGCGGCTCGCGAGTTCCTGCAATCGGTCAGCGCCGATGTGCAGGAGGTGCGCGTGGATCGGCGTCTCGCCTCGCTCTGGTTCGGGTTCACGATCCGCCCGCAGGGATGGTCGCTGCCGGCGCCCTGGGATCCCATCGCAGGCGACTACCGTGGCGAGGACGGATGGATCCGTCTGCACACTAATGCGCCTCATCATCGCGCGGCCGCTCTGGCGGTCCTCAGCGCGGAGGCGGATAGGTCAGCCGTGGCACGGAAAGTCGCACGGTGGCGCATCGAGCCGTTGGAGCAGGCGATCATTCAGAATAAGGGCTGCGCAGCCGCGATGCGCTCGATGGCGGCATGGGCTCAGCATCCACAAGGACGGTGCGTCGCGGGTGAGCCGTTGATGGCGACTCGAGCAACGGAGGACACTGGCGCCGCGATCCGTCCCGCCACGGCCGCGCGTCCCTTGCAGGGCGTGCGCATCCTCGACCTCACCCGAGTGCTGGCGGGGCCGGTGGCAACACGATTTCTGGCAGGGCTCGGTGCCGATGTGCTGCGCATCGATCCCCCCGGTTGGGAGGAGCCCGGGGTGATTCCGGAGGTAGCACTCGGAAAGCGCTGCGCGCGGCTCGACCTGCGAGAGGGCTCCGGCAGGGTGCGCTTCCGGGCGTTGCTTGGCGAGGCAGATGTTCTGGTCCATGGCTATCGACCGGATGCGCTCGAAGGCCTGGGCTGGAGTGCCGCTGCGCGTCGCGCCGCACGCCCCGGACTCGTCGATGTGTCGCTAGATGCCTATGGATGGACCGGTCCATGGCGCGCGCGGCGTGGATTCGACAGCCTCGTGCAGATGAGCGCTGGCATTGCGGACGCGGGCATGAGCGTACTGGGCAAAGACAGACCCACACCGCTGCCGGTGCAGGCGCTCGACCATGCAACGGGATACCTGATGGCGGCGGCGGTGCTCCGGGGGTTGACCGAGCGTGCCGCGAGCGGCCGAGGTTTCGAAGCACGCGCATCGCTCGCGAGGACTGCCCAATTGCTGATTGCAGGACCTCGTGGCGACCTGTCCGCGCACCCCATTGGCAGTGCCTTAGATGCCGATTGGTCGCACGTGATGGAGGCGAATTCACTTGGACCGCTGCAGCGGCTGAAGTCGCCGATTACCTTCGGAGATACGCCCCTGTGCTGGGATCGGCCGGCCGCGGCACTCGGCAGCTCCGCGCCGTCATGGTAATCGGGTCGCAGCTCGCAGGTGCAAGGCCGGACCGGAGGGCAGGCTGCAACTCAGGGCGGCAGCCTCGCTAGATAAGCGGCGATGCAGAGCATGTCGCGCGTTGCGAGCTGGTCGATGAGCACACGCATTGGTGCAGCCGATTCCGCAGTTCGCTCGCCGTGAGCAGCAAAAGATGAGCGAGCCAGCCCCACCTTTCTTTCAAGCGAGCCCGGGGGCGCGCGTGAAGACGCCCTCCCGAGGAGCGCCGGCACTGGGGTTCATCCCGTGGAATCCCGTCACGGCTCGGGGGGTCTTCGCAGGTATCAGTGAGCCTTGCGCTTCCGGCCCGAACCGTTGCGTTTTGTGAAAGGATCGCCCATGACCGCGACCCACCTGTCCGCCTCGGACCTTGAAACTGTCCGCGCCCTGCGCCGTGACATTCACGGCCATCCGGAGCTGGCCTTCGAGGAGCGGCGTACGGGCGATCTCATCGAGCAGACCCTCACCGGCTGGGGCATTCCCGTGCATCGGGGATTCGCTCGCACGGGACTCGTCGGCATCCTCAAGCATGGCACCTCCGGCCGCAACGTCGGCCTGCGCGCGGATATGGATGCGCTGCCGGTGCAGGAAAGGAATACCTTCGCGCATGCGAGCAGGGTCGTGGGGCGCATGCATGCCTGCGGCCACGACGGCCACGTCGCGATGCTGCTCGCCGCGGCGCGTCAGCTCTCGTTGACGCGCAATTTCGACGGCACCGTCTATCTCATCTTTCAGCCGGGGGAGGAACGCGGCGGCGGTGCTCGCGAGATGATCAAGGACGGTCTGTTCGAGCGCTTTCCGATGGAGGCTCTGTTCGGGGTGCACAACTGGCCGGGACTCCCTGCCGGTCAGTTCGCGCTCAGGAGCGGAGCGGTGTTGGCTTCCAATAACGAGTTCCGTATCACGATCCACGGCATGGGCGCGCACGCGGCGATGCCCCACAATGGCATCGATCCGATTCCGGTCGCGTGCGAGATCGTGCAGGCACTGCAGACGATCGTGTCGCGCAGCCGCCCTCCGCTCGATGCGGGCGTCGTATCCGTGACCATGCTGCACGCGGGTCAGACGACGAACGTCTCACCCGAGCTGTGCGAGCTGCAGGGAACGGTGCGGACTTTCACGGTCGAGCTGCTCGATATGATCGAGCAACGCATGCGCCAGATCGCCACCGGCATCTGCCAGGCTCACAACGCACGTTGTGAGGTGAGCTTCAGCCGCATCTATCCGCCGACCATCAACCATCCGGACGAGACCGAGTTCGTGCGTGAGGTGCTCGGTCGCCTGTACGGAGCGCAGAATGTCCTCGATTTCGAGCCGACGATGGGAGCGGAGGACTTCAGCTTCTTTCTTCTGGAGCGACCCGGCTGCTATTTCATGGTGGGCAATGGAGATGGCCGGCATCGCGCTGCCGGCCATGGCGAGGGTCCTTGCCTGCTGCACAACCCGAGCTACGACTTCAACGACGAGCTGTTGCCCCTCGGCGGGTCGATGTGGGCGCACATTGCCGAGAGCTGGCTGAGTCGTGCGCGCCCACGCGTGGGCTCCTGAGACGGGCCACCGGAAGGTGCCCGCATCGTAATGAGCTTCCCGCCATCGATCGGACTTTTCCAGTGAGCCGCACCCTGTTTGATTGCGAACGTTTCGGAGGCATCGCCCTGCGGATTTCTGCCGCGGACCGCAAAGTAGGCTGGCATGCCATCGGTACCGGCTCTGCCCAGGTAGTCGACTTCCGAGACCTCACCACGCAAGTCCATGCTCTCCCGACCGAGCCCAGCGCGTTCCCTCCGCACTCACCCAGCTCCACGAGTCGCCGTGCTTAGCTCCGGTCTGTGCCGAAAGCGGCATGGCAGCGGCGCAGACGAGAAGGGCGCCAAGGGCGCGCATCGGCACCGGATGTTGCTTCATGGGTTACGGATCGCTCGCACGGGCGCGGGGTGCAAAGCGCGCACTCTAACCGGTTATCGGCTTCGATGCTTTGGTGGGAAGGTTGAACGAGCGTGCTTCGCCGCACGTGAGCGCGCACGCCGGGAGCATCCCGACACGTAAGCGTTTAGATGACGGTTTCGGGCTCGCGCGGCCGACCAGCGCCGTGCTGCGCGCCACAGGCGATCTCCAGCTTGCCGGCCCAGAAGCTATCGGGCGGTGCGTGGATCCAAGCCGTGCTCGTGTTATCCAGCGAGATGAGGTGACCGGATCCCATGTTGCCGTCGAAATAAAGCGCCGTACCGAGACTGAAGGTGGCCGCCTCGCAGTTGTAACGCGTCTGCTCCTTCTTCGAGCGGAACGAGACTCCGGAACGGGACGTATGGCCTTCGGGATAGTCGGCCAGCTCCCAGATCGAGGCGATGCCGCGCTCCTTGCGGATGCTCGAAGGGTCATAGTAGTAGGCGATGGACTCGTCCGGGCTCACACCGAGCAGCGTCCAGCGCGACTGCGGTCCGCAGGCAGAAGTGAGCGCAACAGCCAGGACAAGTGCAGCGAGCCGTCTCATCGAGATCGATCCTCGGGTCTCCACCGAGTGACGTCGCATGGAGCGTACCGTGGGCGGGGTGAGTGTTCCGAGAAAGTCGTCACTAAAAAGCGGCATGGGAGCTGCTGCGACCGGGGTTGCGGTCGACCAAAGGCTAAGCGCAGGTAAGATGTGCCTCGAGCACGACCACGCTCCGCCCCTGCACCGTGAAACGCGAACCCGGCAGCATCGACTGATGCGGGCGCTCCAAGATGTCCTGCGGTGCTGCTGCCGCGGTGTTCACGGCGAGATGCCAGCGCCGGCCCGCAGATACGGGAAGCTCGACCTCGAGCGGCTCGTCCGACATGTTGAGGATCGCATGGATGTCGGCTTCGTCAGCGTCGACGCCTGCGATCGTGAACGCCAGCATCCGGGCAGCAGGGTCGCTCCAGAGCGGCTGCTGCAGCCTCGGCCCATGCCAGGTGATATCGGCAATGGTGCGCCCGGGAACCATGCGACCGCTGTAAAAGCGATTGACCGTGAGGCTCGCATGACGACGCCGAAAGGCGATCATCTCGCGGGTGAAGCGCCGCATTTCGCGCTGCGAGTCGATACGGTTCCAGTCGAACCACGACAGCTCGTTGTCCTGACAGTAGCCGTTGTTGTTGCCGCGCTGCGTGCGCAGCACCTCATCGCCCGCGAGCAGCATCGGTACACCGCGGGAGAGCAGCAGCACGGCCATGAAGTTCCTGGCTTGCCGGCGCCGCAGCTCGCGGATGACAGGATCGCCCGTCTCGCCCTCGACTCCGCAATTCCAGCTCAGGTTTTCGTTGCTGCCGTCGCGGTTCTCCTCGCCGTTCGCCTCGTTGTGCTTGCGGTCGTAGCTCACGAGATCTGCGAGCGTGAAGCCGTCGTGGCAGGTGATGAAATTGATGCTGTTGCACGGCAGCCGGTCATCGCGGCCGTACAGGTCACTGCTGCCTGCGATGCGGCTCGCAACGCTCGCGACCAGACCCGGCTCGCCACGCACGAAGCGCCGCATTACATCCCGGTAGGCTCCATTCCACTCACTCCATGAAAGCCCTGGGAAGGCGCCCACGTGATAGAGGCCGCAGGCATCCCATGCTTCGGCAATGAGCGGCACGCCGGCGAGCGTGCGCGACAGCTCGATGTTCCAGGGCAGGGGCGGATTAGGCAGCACCGTGCCCAGGTCGCCGCGCGCGAACACACTTGCCAAATCGAAGCGAAAACCGTCGACGTGCATTTCCTGAAACCAGTACTCGAGGCAGTGGACGATGAATGCCGTCATCTGCGGATGGTTGCAGTTGATCGTATTGCCGCAGCCGGTGAAGTCGAGATAGCGGCGGCGATCGTGCGGGTCCAAGTGATAGACGATCTCGTTGGAAAGCCCCTTGAAGTTGATCCACGGACCGTCATCGCCGCCCTCGGCGGTGTGATTGAAAACCACATCGAGGATTACGCCGATACCGGCTGCGTGCAGCGCCCGCACCAGGTGCTTGAATTCGGCAGCGTGTCGGCCCTGCTCGGGTGCCATGCAATATCGCGGATGCGGACTCCAGAAGCTGTGGGTGTTGTAGCCCCAGTAGTTGCTCAGCCCTCGTGCGGCGACGCCCGGTGCCACGCTCTGCACATCGTAGGCCATCACGGGCAGTAGCTCGACGTGTGTGATCCCCAGATCCTGCAGGTAGGGGATGCGCTCTTCCAGGGCGCTGAAGGTGCCGGGAGCCCTCGCTCGTGAGGAGGGATGGCGCGTGAAACCGCCCACGTGCAGCTCGTAGATCACGGCTCCGGTGAGATTGCCGCACACCGCTTGGTCCTTGCCCCAGTCGAAGCTCAGATCGCAAACCACTCCACGTATGGCGCAGCGGCCGTCGTCGGCTGGATCGGAGGCACGGCGACGGTCCCACAGCGTGTCGGTAACGCCGCGGGCCCAGGGATCGACGAGCTCCTTGCGCATGTTGAAGCGACGACCGCTCGCTGCGGTATCCGCTGGTCCGTCGAATCGCCAGGTGTAGTGGATGCCGGGGCCGATGCCTTCGACGAACACGTGCCACATCATGTGGGTGCGATTCGTCTCGGGATCGAGCGCGACGACCTGAAACGGATGCAGGCTAGCCGCGGTCTCGTACAGCAAGAGCTCCGCGCGCGTCGCATGATGACTGAACACCGAGAAGTTCACGCCGCCGGCAGCGGGCGTCGCGCCGGGAGGGTAGCGCTGCCCCGCACGCGTCGGGTGCGCGGTTCTCATGCCGGCAGGGTCGGGCATTGCGATGGAGGCTACGAGCCGGCGGGTACGGCGCTCACCTGCCAGATGTTGTCGCAATATTCCCGGATCGCTCGATCGGAGGAGAACTTGCCCGCGCCGGCGACATTGAGGATGGACATGTCCGTCCAGCGCGCCGTGTCGCGGAATGCGCGCTCCACATCCGCCTGTCTCTCCACATAGGACGCATAATCGGCCAGCAGCAAGTACTCGTCGTGGTGCAGGAGGCTTCCGGTGAGTGGCACGAACAGCTCCCGGTCGCCGCGCGCGAAGATGCCACTGTTGATCAGATCGATCGCTGCTTTGAGCTCGGCGTTGCGGCTGTAATATTCCCAGGGCTGGTAGCCGCGAGTCCTGAGCTCGCGCACCTGCTCGGCATCGAGTCCGAACAGGAAGAAGTTCTCCGCGCCCACTTCCTCCCGGATCTCGACGTTCGCTCCATCGAGCGTGCCGATCGTGAGCGCGCCGTTCATGGAAAACTTCATATTGCCGGTGCCGGAGGCCTCCTTGCCGGCCGTCGAGATCTGCTCCGAGAGATCCGCCGCCGGATAGATGTGCTCCGCGTTCTTCACGTTGAAATCGGGAAAGAACACCACCTTGATGCGTCCGCGTACCTGCGGATCGGTGTTGAGCACCTCGGCGATGCCCGTGATCAGCCGAATGATGAGCTTTGCCATGTGATAGCCGGGCGCGGCCTTGCCGCCGAAGATGAAGGTGCGCGGTGCCATGTCCAGGCCCGGATCGTTCTTCAATCGGTTGTAGAGCGTCACGATGTGCAGCGCGTTCAGATGCTGACGCTTGTACTCGTGCAGGCGCTTCACCTGGATGTCGAACATGGAATCCGCATCGACCAACACACCCGTGCACGCGCGGATGAGCACCGCGAGGCGCCGCTTGTTCGCGTGCTTTACGGCGCGCCACGCCTGGCGGAACGCCGCATCGCCCGCGCGCTCCTTCAGACTCCGCAGCCGCTCCATGTCCGTCAGCCACTGCTCGCCGACCGCCTCGTTCAGCAGCTGCGCGAGCCCCGGATTACCCGAGCGCACGAAACGCCGTGGCGTGACGCCGTTGGTGACGTTCGTGAAGCGCTCCGGCCAGAGATCGTAGAAATCGCGAAGGACGGTGCGCTTGAGCAGGTCTGAGTGCAGTGCCGCAACGCCATTGACGGCGTGACTGCCCACGGTAGCAAGGTGCGCCATGCGCACCTGCTTCTCGCCTGCCTCACCGATCAGCGACATTCGCGCGAGCTTGGCCTCGTCCCCCGGAAAGCGGCTGCGTACCTGCTCGAGGAAGCGCCGATTGATCTCATAGATGATCTCCAGATGCCGCGGCAAGAGCTCGCGGAACAGCGGTAACGGCCAGGTCTCGAGCGCCTCGGGCAACAGGGTGTGGTTTGTGTAAGCGAGCGCAGCGCGCGTGATCGTCCAGGCTTCTTCCCACGGCAGCGCGCGCACGTCGACCAGCAGCCGCATGAGTTCCGCGACCGCAATGGAGGGATGCGTGTCGTTGAGCTGTACCGCGAAGCAAGCGGCGAACCGCTGCACCGGCTCGCCCCGAAGCTCGAGCAGACGCAGCATGTCCTGCAGCGAGCAGGAGACGAAGAAGTACTGCTGCGCCAGTCGCAGTCGCTTGCCGATCTGCGGCTCATCGTTGGGATAGAGCACTTTGGTGAGGGTCTCGGAGACGACCTTGTCATTCACCGCCTGGTAGTAATCGCCAGTGTTGAAGGCCTGGAAATCGAAGGACTCCACCGCTTCGGATTTCCACAGCCGCAGCGTATTGCAGGTATTTACGCGATAGCCCGGAACAGGCGTGTCGTAGGCGATACCTTTCACCTGTCGGGCCGCCACCCAGCGCACGCGGTAGGATCCTGCCTCGTCGCTGTAGGCCTGCGTGTAGCCGCCAAAGGGCACGTAGTAGGCCACGTCGTGACGCGCGATCTCCCACGGATTGCCCCGCTGCAGCCACTTGTCGGTGATCTCCACCTGCCAGCCGTCGCGGAGGACCTGATCGAAGATCCCGAACTCGTAGCGGATGCCGTAGCCGAGGGCTGGCCGCTCCAAGGTCGCGAGCGAATCGAGATAACAAGCGGCGAGACGCCCCAGCCCGCCGTTGCCCAGACCGGGCTCCTCCTCGCTCTCGCGCAGCTTATCGAGGTCCTGATCGAGCGCGCGCAGCGCCGCGCGCGTGTCGGACTCGATCCCGAGGTTCACGAGATTGTTGCCGAGCTGCGGCCCCATGAGGAACTCCGCGGAGAGATAGCAGGCAACCTTCGTGTGCTGCCGCTCGTACGCGCGGACGGTCTGTATCCAGCGCGCCATTAGACGGTCGCGCACGCTGTACGCGAGAGCCATGTACCAATCGTGCGCCGTTGCGAGCTCGGGAAACCGCCCCTGCAGGCAGATGAGATTGTCGAGCACCGAGCGCTGCAGAGCTTCGGCTCCCAGTCCCACGCGCGTTGGACCTGCGGTGGGCGCCGCGCTTACGGCCGGGGGTGGCGTGCTCATGTGGACTCTACCGTGCTCATTGGGGGTCTACCTTGGCCGATACGAGCGGGGCGTTCCAACGCTTGATGGCAGGCACCCCGTGATAAGAGCTCAGCACGCACAGCGTCGCGGTGTCCAGGAGGAAATGAGCGCCGCCGCTCGCCGGCAGCCCGAGCCAGCGAGCGGCGAGCACTCGCAGAACGTGACCGTGCGCGAACAGCGCGACATCACCCTGCACGGCGCGCACGCGCGCGATGACACGATCTACGCGGCTACCTACCTGGTCGGCACTCTCTCCGCCCGGGCAACCGTCCTTGAAGACCATCCAGGACGGATTGCGCGCGCGGATCTGCTGTGGCGTCAAGCCTTCGTAGTCGCCGTAGTTCCATTCGGTCAGGTTACGATCGATCTCGGCGCGCTCACCGAGTCCGGCCAGCTCGCACGTCTCACGCGCGCGCTGCAGCGGGCTGGTGAGCACCAGAGCGAGCGTCTTCTCGGCCGCGAACGGCCGCCATTGCCGCGCGACCCGACGGCCGTTCTCGGTGAGCGGGATGTCGGAGAGGCCGGTGTGCTGGCCGCTGAGACTCCACTCCGTCTCGCCGTGCCGAATCAGGAACACCTCCTGTGCGGCCATGGCAACTCACCAAGGCCAGAGCCAGTTCGCGACCTCGGGACGATCCGTGCCCTCGCTGCGCGCGTAGGCGAGGTTCTCGATGATCGCATTCTTCATCTCCTCCTTGAGATGCGCGGCGCGCGTCACCAGTGCGGGCACTCGGTCGATCACGTCGATCACCAGGTCGAAGCGATCGACCTGGTTGAGAATCGCAAGCTCCAACGGGGTGTTGATGTTGCCCTTCTCCTTGTACCCGCGGACGTGGATGTTGTCGTGATTCTTGAAGCGGTAGGAGAGCTTGTGGATCAGCCACGGATAGCCGTGAAAGTTGAAAATCACCGGCTTGTTCTGCGTGAACAAGCTGTCGAACTCGCGTTCCGTCGAGCCGTGCGGATGCTCACTCGCGGGCTGCATCTTGAACAGGTCGACGACGTTCACGAAGCGCACCTTCAGGTCCGGCAGATGCTCGCGCAGAATTGCGGTTGCGGCGAGCGCTTCCTGCGTCGCGACATCGCCGCATGAAGCCATGACGACGTCCGGCTCGACGCCCTCGTCGTTGCTCGCGCGTCTCCAGATGCCGACGCCCTTGGCACAGTGCACGATCGCCTCCTCGATCGTGGTGAACTGCAGATGCTTCTGCTTGTCGGCGACGATCACGTTGATGCAGTCGGTGGAGCGCAGGCACCGATCGGCTGTTACCAGCAGCGTATTGGCATCCGGAGGCAGGTAGATGCGCGTGACCGTGGAGCTCTTGTTGGTCACGTTGTCGATGAAGCCCGGATCCTGGTGCGAGAAGCCGTTGTGGTCCTGCCGCCATACGGTCGATGACAGCAGGATGTTCTCCGAGGAGACCGAGGCCCGCCACGGCACGTGGTTCTTGCAGATGTCGAGCCACTTGGCGTGCTGGTTGAACATCGAATCAACGACGTGGGCAAAAGCTTCGTAGGTATGGAAGAAGCCGTGGCGTCCGCTCAGCAGGTAGCCCTCGAGCCAGCCCATGAGCGTGTGCTCGGACAGCATCTCCATCACGCGGCCATCGCGGGCGAGCTCGCCGCCGTCGGCGTCTTCCGGGAGCAGCTCCGCCATCCAGGTCTTCTTGCTCACCTCGTAGACTGCTTGCAGGCGATTGGAGGCTGTCTCATCGGGGCCGAAGAGGCGGAAGCTCGTCATATTGTTGCGCATGACATCGCGCAGGAACTCACCCAGCGGTCGCGTGTTCTCGTGCAGCACCGCCTTGCCTTGAGTCAGCTTCACCGCGTACTCGCGGAAGTCGGGCAGCTTCAGCTCCTTGCGCAGCAGCCCGCCGTTCGCATGGGGGTTCGCGCTCATGCGGCGCGTTCCCGTCGGCGCGAGTGTCTTGAGGTCCTGCCGCAGCCGTCCATCCGCGTCGAATAGATCTTCGGGATGGTAGCTGCGCATCCAGCTCTCGAGCAGCTGCATATGCGCCGGGTTGGTGCGTACGTCCGCGAACGGTACCTGATGCGAGCGCCACGAGCCCTCGAGCTTGTGACCGTCGATCTCCTTCGGCCCTGTCCAGCCCTTCGGGCTGCGCAGCACGATCATCGGCCAGCGTGGCCGCTCCGGCTGGCCGCTCGTGCGCGCCTTGCGCTGTAGCGCGCGAATCTCTGCAATGACGGCATCGAGCGTGGCAGCCATCTGCTGGTGCATCTTGCTCGGCTCGCTGCCCTCCACGAAATACGGCTTGTAGCCGTAACCGATGAACAGCGCCTCGAGCTCCTCGTGCGTGATGCGCGCGAGAATGCTCGGATTGGCGATCTTGTAGCCGTTGAGATTCAGGATTGGCAACACCGCTCCGTCGCGCACTGGATTGATGAACTTATTGGAATGCCACGCGGTCGCGAGCGGACCGGTCTCGGCCTCGCCATCGCCGATTACACAGGCGACGATGAGATCCGGATTGTCGAGCGCCGCACCGTAGGCATGTGCGAGGCTGTATCCGAGCTCGCCCCCCTCGTGAATCGATCCAGGGGTCTCCGGCGTCACGTGCGAGCCGATGTGGCCGGGGAAGGAGAATTGCTTGAAGAACTTCTGCATGCCCTCCGCATCCTCGGTCTTGTCCGGATACACCTCTGAGTAGGTGCCCTCCAGGTAGGCGGGACCCAGCACGCCTGGCGCGCCATGGCCGGGGCCGGCCATGAAGATCACATCCAGGTCATCCCGCTTGATGACACGGTTGAGATGCGCCCACACGAACGACAGCGCCGGACTCGCGCCCCAGTGGCCGAGCAGACGGTGTTTGACGTGCTCGGGCTTCAGCGGGACCTTGAGCAGCGGATCATCACGCAGATAGATCATGCCCACGGACAGATAGTTGCAGGCGTGCCACCACGCATCGATCCGATGCAACTCCTCGTCGGAGAGCGGGTTGTGTGCATGCGCACGTGAGGCTTCGCGGCTCGCCATGTCAGCTTCTCCTCGTGAATAGCAGCTACGTGTCGGCTCCAGGGATGCGAGCTGCAGTCGAGCCTAGGGTCAGGATCGTACGAAAAATGAATCCTTGACCGCAGGCTCTCGCATGCAACACGCGTCGCAGCGTTGGTGGCTCGGCGAGCTTGCTCGCCCGACGCATCCCTGGGCGCACCGCCGCATTATGCTGCGCCGATCATCGACGGCGCGTGGGACTTTCGTCCCACAGGGGCGAGCAGCGGCGGCTCGCTCTGAGCGCGATTGCAGAGGTCGACGCAAGCATTCAAGCATGCACGCGCGTGTGACACGGTGATGACCGATTGATGCGACGCGCCGCACTCGTATCGGCACAAGGTCCTATTGTCGGCAGCTGATGGAGCACTAAGAATCGCGAGCGACTGAGGGACCGAGATGGATGTTCACTCGCTCGCAAGCAGCGCAAGCGAGCTTGCGTAAGGAGCTCCGGATGGCTGACAGCGACGAGTCTAAGCGCAAGCTCTTTATCTTTTCACTCGACACCGACAGCGGCCAAGTCGTCAAGTTCGAGAGCGCCGATACCGGGGGCCGCCACGAGCTCTCCGAGGAGGAGAAGGCGAAGCTGGCCAAGGAAGGCGGCGACGGCGCGCTCGAGGAGCTGCTCGAGGAAGCATTCGAAGCCGGCATCGCCTGCGTCATGGGAGACGACTCCGCGGAAAATGGCGGTGCCATCAAGTCGCAGGAAGACGCGGATCTGCGCCGTCTGTTGCTTGATCCTCTGATCGAGCACAGTGGCGCCGCACGCCTTATGCGGCGCGAAGTGCTGAGCCGGGCGATCCTGCGGAGTTTGATTCAGCAAAGCTTGAACTCGAAGCCGGGAAGCGGCGCGGGTGGCGCGTTGCAGACAGGGCGCTCCGGATCCCGCCGCACAACCTAACGGGACGTGCAAACCCAAACAGTGAGGATCACACATGGGCGAAACAGCCAATGGCGAAGTGGCCCGCGCTCTGATCGGGCGTGGCATCCAGAAGCGGCGCTTGCGCCGCCTGCTTCTCGCGGATCTGCTGCGCGAGAAGGCGGGCGAGGGCGAAGAGGACCAGGAAGCACAGGATGAAGGCAGTGACGAGGAGGAGGGTAGTGGCGAGCAGGACCGCCGCCTCGTGCGTCTGTTGATCGGCGGCCGCATACGCCGTCGACGCCTGCGTCAGATGCTTCTGACGCACCTCCTGCGTACGAAGATGGCCGACGAGGAGTCGGATGAGGACGAGTCGGACGAGGACGACGGTCACGATCGCCGGCTGGTGCGCCTGCTCGTCGGCGGAAAGATCCGCCGTCGTCGCCGCCTGCGCCACCTGCTGCTCGCGCATCTCGTGCGCGAGAAGCTCGCAGACGAGGACTCCGATGAGGATGCTGACGATGATGAGGATAGCGAGGGCGCAGATGACGACCGTCGGCTCGTGCGCCTGCTCATCGGTAGCCGCATCCATCGCAAGAGGCAACGGCGTCGCGCCGGTCTCGCCCATCTGCTGAGAGAGCGCGACGACGAAGACGACTAGAGCCTGATGAAGCAACGGCCGGAGGGTTCACCTCCGGCCGTTTTTTTTTGCAGGTAGTGCGCACGCGGCCACGCGTGCTCGTGAGCTTGCGCGCGCGGCGGCCTGCACCGACTCCTTACTTCGTCAGCGTGATCTCGCGCATCACGTACTGACCGGTGATGTCCCGCATCGCCGGGTAGTCATGCTGTGCGGTCTGAGTGGTTTGCTTGTTGCGCTCCTCGCCCCACTCCTTCATGAACGCATCGTAGCGCGCCTTGCTCGGCGCCATCGCCGCCGAGTTCTTGAACTTGACGACCAGCAAAAGATTGAAGGAGCCGCTGTCTGCCAAATCGCTGCGATAGATGTGATACTCATCGATCTGACCGAGCTTCTTGGCAACCTCGTTCGAATCTACCCAGGTCTTCTTCAGACCCTCGAGGTAGGCATCGTCCATGTTGGAGTGAACCTTGACCGTCGTGACCGACCAGACGGCATCGCTCACCGAGTAGTCCTTCCAGGGCTGCAGGTCCGCATAAACCGCCGCCGAGACGGCTGCGAACGCCAGCGCTAGCAGCATGATCTTGGTACGCATGAGCTCCCCCTTTGGATTGTTAATCTTCGGACGAGGTAGTCTCGCCTATCGCAAGCTTTACACTAACGGTGCGCACCCGCAAGCACGCAGGCCCCCTTGATATGGCCACGCTGATGATCGGTGCGTCGCGATTCGCGGCCTAGGAGTGACGACCCGCGCAGCTGGTGTGACGAGCCTACCGCTGCGTGTGATGAACTATTCATTCGGTGTGATGAATCGTCCCGAGCCTCAGCCGAGCGCACCGGAGCTCGACTGCAGGGCGCGACCTCGCACAAAAGGAAGGGGCTCGGCCGTGGTTGCACGGCCGAGCCCCTGCGCGGCTCTTAGGATTTAGGGTCGGCGCTGTATCAGCCCGACTTCTTCTCGGGGACGACACTCACCGCGATCGACTCCGTGTAGGTGACATCCACGTTGTCACCCGGCTTCAGAGTGCGGATGAACTCCTGCATGTTCGGGGATTTGACCGCGATCATGTCGGTCGAGCCGTCGGAGCGCTTGAAGACGACCGTATTGTTGGTGGTGTTGACGGCCTCGATAGTGACCGTGGCGGTCACCGAGGCACCCGCTCCCCCGGAGGGTTGCGGACCCTTCCCACGGTAGGCGAATGTCGAGCCCGCTGGTGCCGCTACCTTGGTTCCACCCTTCGACATCTGCGCGGCGATTCCTTGGTAGTAGCTGACGATGACTTTGTCACCGACGCGGACGTTATCGAAACGCTTGACGGCGGGGTCCACCTTGAAGCTGGTGACGCCTCGCTTGCCCTCGACCGAGACTTCACGCGTGTCGTAGTCGATCGACTTCACCGTCGCCTCCTCCTTCTGCAGTCTGCTGGTGACCACGGGCGCGTGTTGTTCCTGCGGCCAGGCCGACGTAAGCATCGCTGCGAAGCCGAGCGCCGCGAGAGTTCGATGGAGGACATTCAACTTTTTCATACGAGGCTCCGTTCTGATAGGACCGCGCGCGACAGCTGCGATGGCGCGGTGGCGGGAGTCTCCAAAAAGAAGATGCGGTGCCGCAATGGGACGTTAGCCCTATGGAGCGAGGGTCGGCGGCCGACAGAGGCGCCCTGACAGGTCGCTGAACTTAGTTACAACTCGTTGATTATAAAATAATATTTATGAACATAGGCCGGCATCTTCCGACCGGACGGTGGCCGCGATCCGTACCTGCCCGAGTTGCCTCACCACCAGCCGCGGCGCTTGAACCAAATAATGGGTACGAGCGTGCTCACTGCGATGAGCGTGAGCCCATACGCGTAACCCCAGCGCCAGCCGAGCTCGGGCATGTTGTGAAAGTTCATGCCATACATGCTCGCGATGAGCGTCGGCGGAATTCCCACAACGGATGCGATCGTCAGCACCTTGAATATGTCGTTCTGCTCGGTATTGATGAAGCCGAGCACCGCATCGAGCAGGAACTGCACCTTGCCCGACAGATGCGCCTCGAAGTCCGTGAGGGAGCTCAGATCCTTGCGCACAGTCTTCAACCGGACCTGGATGTCCTTGGGGAGCCACTCCTGGGCCGTCTCGGCGCTGAAGTCGACGATCCGCTGCAGGCCCGTCAGAGTCTCGCGGATCTGAGACAGCGTCTCCCCGCTGCTACCGAGCGTGATGAGTGTCGCGCGCAACAGCCGGTTGAGCCGCGTGATGCGCCGTCCGCGAGCGGCGCTATGTTTGAAGGCATCGCGCGAGATCGCCCTCAGATCCGCGGCCAGCATCTCGAGCGTGTCGGCGCCGACATCGACCATTTCCTCTATCAGTGCCGCAAATACGGCCGTACTGCTCTTGAGATCGGCATCGCGGTCCATGCGGGCTACGACATGGTCAAACGAAAGCAAGCTCGCAAACCGAACGGTCACGATGATCGCTCTCGAGAGCACGAAGCCAACGGGCACGGGCGTGTTGTCATCGGCATTCTGTCGCAAGCACACGGGCATGCTGAGATACAGCACATCGTCCACGGTGCGCAGCCGGCTGGAGCTTTCGATCTCCTGCAACTGCGCGCGCGAGGGAACCTGCAGTTGCCACGCCGCATTCACGCGCGCGATCTCATCCTCGGTGGGCTCGAGTAGGTCGATCCAGAACGGCTGGACGGCCGTCACGCCGTCAGCCGCGTGCGTGGCAGCGGGAAATGTCCTCAGCATGGCGGGAGCTCGCGTTTCGTAGTCGAGAGGAGCCATTCTCGCCTACATCCGGAGCACGAAGCGACGGCGGCGTGCCGCGCGTCGGGGCGCACGAGCGCTGTCAGCGATTACGGGGCGAGAGCAGCCTCGACCAGAGCGAGGTTCCCTCGAGGGCGCGACGCTTGCCGGTATCCGTGACGGTCGCCGGATCGAGTGCCGGGCGCTTGGCGCTGTCGGAGACTGCGGGCTCGGTGGCACGCTCGGGGAGTGGCGGCGGGGCGACCAATTCGATGATGGCGTGCGTGCCCGAGGCGCCAACGTCTTTGCGCGGCTGGACGCGGCGCTCCGCGAAGCGCTCGCGTTCCGAGAGGCTCACCCGCTTGACCGCGGGCGACTCGAAATAGGTGCTCAGATAACCAGCAACGGCTTCGGCGGCGACTTCGCTTGAGAAGAAGCCGACGCGCAGTACGTGGACGACGCGCTCCTGATCGAGCCCGGTGATCGAGTAGAGTCGATATTCGCTGAATATGTCGAGGTTCGGCACGTGCTCGGCGGCGATCTGCTCCGCGGTGCGCGCCAGCTCGATCGCGAACCATTGCGCCTCCGCAGGTTCGGCAAGCTCGTCCAGACTGAGCGCGCGCACGGTCTGGGTGCTGTCCATGAGTGGGGCGCCAGCTCTTGGAAGTGCGCGCGAGGGCGCAGCCCGCGAGGGCGCCGGAGTGGGCGGCGGCGAGACGACTGAAGCGGGAGAGGAGGCGGCCGGCGCAGCGACCGGAGCCCCTCGGGCAGCAGAGGGCGTTGCCGGTGCGGCATTCGGCGCGGCGCGCGCAGGAGCCGGAGCCGCTGTGCCGTTGCGCAGCGATGCTCGCGCGCTCTTGTCGTGAGTCTCCGCTGACTCGATCATCGCGTCGATCTTTGCGACCAACCGTTCGAGCGTTCCGGTCTCCTCTGGCACTTTTCGCGGCGCCGGTGCCGGGCGCGCGGCCGGCATCGGGGGCTGAACGCGCACCGGCGCCGGGCTAGGCACCGCTTGCGGTGCCGGATGCAGAGTCGGAATCTCCAGGCGCGTCGAGACGAGGGCCGGCTTTGGCGCTGCAACCGGTGCGGCGATCTGCACACGCTTTGCGATCTCGATACGCTCGGCTCGCAGCTGGATGCCTCGTTCCCGCATGGAGTCAGGCTCGAGATCAATGTCCGGATCCGCGGGTACTTCAGATTCGAACTCGATCTCGGCCTCGGTGAGTGACTCAGCGTCGAGCTCGATCTCGGGCTCTGAAGATGGCTCGGCTTCGAGCACGATTTCAGGCTCTGGGATTGGGGCTGCCTGCAGCTCGGCTTCCGGTTCCCTTTCGGGTTCTGCCGGCAGGTCGACGGCCTCGATGACGGGCTCGACTTGCAGCTCGACCTCCAGCTGCCTGAGCGAGTCCGCTTCGAGCTCGACGGTCGGATCGATCGGCGGATCGGCTTGCAGATCCATCGGCTCGGCGAGCGCCTCGAATTGGTCCGTCACCGCGTTGGCGTCATGAGCTAAATCCTGAGCGACTGCGCGGGCAGCAATGCGTGGTGCAGGGGCGTTCGCGAATGCGACCTGATCCGCGGGCGGGCTCGTTCGGCCCGGTGCCCGCGCTGTCGCGAGATCCGGAAGAAGCTCGTCGATGTCCCAGCCATAGTCCTGTTCGGAGGTTGCCGTAGGCGCTGGCGCCACACGCGGCACAACCGGACGCACGGCCGCATGCATCATCTGATTGGCGGTCGAGATCGCTGCTCGCTGCGTAATTGTGGGCCGCGCCATTTGCGGGGCCTGCACCGGGGACTGAGGCGGCAGGGTGGCTTGGGCCGTGATCGGAGCCGCCACCGCCGCCGGGGCCCCGGGCGGCTGCGGTGCTCGCGCTGCAGAGGCAGCCCTGACCGGCTGCTGCATCGTGCGCGGCGCCGGGGAGGATCTGGGAGGTGCCTGGATCCTGCGTGCATCGCTGTCGGATCGAGCGGGCGGCCTGGCCAGGTCGGTTGCGCGCGTCACCGCGGCGATCGCGGCCTTGTCGTCCGCCTCGGCGACTTCCTGCATCGCTCCGGGGTAATGCTCGCGCACCTGCGACAGAATCGCTTCGAGCTCCTCCTCGGATTTGATGAGTCCCAGCCTTAGCCGATACTGAGTTTCACCATTTTGACTGCGCACGATCTGGTAGGTGTGCAGCCGCTCGAAACGCAACAGGCCCCGCGGCGGCGGACTGATTGCCGCCGTGGAGGTTCTCAGGTTGATGACGAAGGGACCGGGACCAGCGACACGCGGCACGTCATCCGGCGCACCGAGCAGGTCCTCGATGCTCAGATGCCAGATGTCTTCAGACGCGTGCGCGTTGACAACTCTAGCCACGGCTGCTTTCCTCGATCCCTCATTCCAGCGCTGACCGACATCTTGTCTTAGCTCGCGCCCGGGATCGATGGTAGGCGTCGGTCATTGGCGACAACTGTGTCGCAGAATTGGACGAAAGCGCAGGGACTGCGCCGCTTATGTAAGCTGTGGTTTGGAAGCCGCAGAATTACGCGCTGCCGCGCGCGTGCAGGCACGACGGCAGCTGCCGCGCGAGCTCAGCTTCTGAGCATGGCATCGACTTCGCTGCGCGACGGGATCGAGGCGATGGCACCGCGGCGGCGCACGGACAGGCTCGCTGCACACACCGCGAAGCGGGCAGCCTCGACGAGCTCTCGACCTTCCTGGAGAGACACCGCGAGCGCCCCGTTGAACGTGTCGCCCGCGGCCGTGGTGTCGATCACCTCGCCGGAAACGGCCGGCACATGCACCGAATCACTCGAGCTGCTCACGAGACAGCCGAGCGCACCGAGTTTCACGATGACGTTGCGCGCGCCCCTTGTCCGTAGCGCATCTGCCGCCGCTCGCGCCTCATCGAGCGTTGCCACTGGGCTCTTCCAGTCGAGCAGGGTGCTAGCCTCGGTCTGATTCGGTGTCAGGATATCGACGTGTTGCAACAGCTCATCCGGCAGCTCGCCGGCGGGAGCCGGGTCGAGAATGGTGCACACGCCTCGCGCGCGCGCGAGGCAGAGCGCTGCATGGGTCGCCTGCAGTGGAACTTCGAGTTGGCACAGCAGACAGTCCCCGTGCGTAAGGCCTGCGACGGCTTGCGCGGCGAGCGCGGCGCCGACATCTGCGTTGGCGCCCGGTGAGAGTACGATTGCGTTGTCCCCATCGGGCAAGACAAGAATCGTTGCCGTGCCCGTCTTGCGGGGCGAGCGGCCGACGAGCGCGACGTCGACGCCGAGGGCCTGCAAATCGGCCAGCAGCGCCGCGCCGAACGAATCCTCTCCCACGATGCCGGCCATGAAGGCCCGGCCACCGAGCCGCGCGGCCGCGCAGGATTGGTTGGCCCCCTTGCCTCCGGTGAATGTCGCCAGGTCTGCGCCGTGGACGGTCTCCCCCGCCCGGGGCAGACGCGTGACCCGCTGCACCACATCCGTATTCAAGCTACCGAAGACGAGGATGCGACCGCGGGCAGGCACGTGTGAAATGTTAGCCGAACGCCTGCGATGCCGTCATGTCGCCTGCGCCTTCTCAATTGCGCGCGGGCGGGCGGTGACCGCTGATCTCGGCGCCGGCGTCCGCCCGCAGCCCCGCGTAGGAGAGCAGGGCGAGGGCGCTGAGCAGACCTGCGAGCACGAGCGCCAGACGGAAATCCGGCAGCCCGAGCTCCGCGGTGCCGCGCGCGACGCGGCTGAAATTGAGCATCAGAGCACCCACCGCTACTCCCATGCCCATGCTGATCTGCTGCGCGAGCGAGAAGATGACGCTCGCGGACGCGCGCTCCTCGGGAGCGATATCCGCAAAGCTGACGAAGGTCACGGACGTGAACTGCATCGAGCGGCTGGCGCCGGCGAGGATCAGGATGAGCGCGCTCAACACGCGCGGCAGAAGCGGCGAGATGAGTGCGCACGCGCCGATGCAGGCCGAGGCGAGCGCACCGTTGAAGAGCAGGACGCGGCGAATGCCGTAGCGGCGCAGGATCGGATTGGTGATGGACTTCATCAGCAGGTTCGCCGACATGTAGATGAGCAGCAGCAGGCCCGACTGCACCGGGGACATGCCGAATCCGACTTGAAACATCAGCGGCAGCAGGAAGGGCGTCGCGCTGATGGCAGCTCTTGACACGCTCCCTCCCGAGATGCAGCCGACGAAGAACGTACGCACCCGCAGCGCATGCAGGCGGATCAGTGGGTGTTTGACGCTGTTCAGATGCCGCACCGCGCGCAGGCCGAGAACCGCGGCGCCCACCAGCATGCTCACCGCGAGGGGCAGGTTGATGCCGCGCGAGCCGATCAGATCGAGCGCATAGGTCAGGCACGCGAGTGCCGTTCCCATGAGAGCGAAACCGCGCAGATCGAAGGAGGCGTGGTCGGAGACCTTCTGATTTGGAACGAACACGAGCACGAGAGCCATGCCCACTAGGCCGAGCGGCACGTTGACGTAGAAGATCCAGCGCCACGAGGCGGCGCTCGTGATGAAGCCGCCGAGCGGCGGGCCGATCACCGGCGCGAACAGCGCCGGCCACACGAGTGTGGAGAGTGCCTGCATCAGATCGCGCTTCTCGGCGGTGCGCAACACCACCAGGCGGCCGACGGGCGACATCATCGCGGCCGCCGCCCCCTGTACGATGCGCGCCGCGATGAATGCCAAAAAGCCGGGCGCAACGCCGCACGCGATGGAGGCGATGGTGAACAGGCCGATGGCGGCGCAGAAGAGGTTGCGCGAGCCCATGCGATCCGCCAGCCAACCGCTCGCCGGAATGCAGGCCGCCGTCGCGAGCACATACGCGGTGATGCCCAGGCTCATGCGGGTCGCCGTGATGCCGAAGCTCTGCGCCATGCTCGGTACGGCGGTCACGATGATCGTCGCATCCAGGTTTTCCATGAAGAACGCGCACGCGACGATCAGCGCGATCAGCATCGAGCGATTCGCAAGGCAAGTCCTCACGCCGCGCAGAGCTTGCAGACGAGTCATGTAGCTATGGCGAATTGGCGGCGCGCATGGCGGACTAGGGTCGACCTTTAAACGGCGTAGGGCCCAAGGGTACTATCCGACGCGCGCAATTTCAGTGCGCACGCGACAGCGGACAGTGCTCATGCGACAGCTCACACGCCAACTGCCCACGGCCTTCCTCGTGTACCTCGCGACTGCGGGTGCGGCGTCGGCCGAGGATCTGAGGCCGGTCGAACTCACTACCAGGCCTCCCGTCGCCGCCGTGCGGCCATTCCAGGAGACGCTCTACGGGATCACCGTGAAGGACCCGTATCGCTACATGGAGCGCATGGATGCCGAGGTGCTCGCCTGGCTCAAGGCGCAGGGCGCATACACCCGCCGGGTGCTCGATTCCATTCGCCCGCGCGCGGGCTTCGCACAGCGCGTGCGCGATTTTGGTGCAGGCTTCGGCGTCGTTGCCGCCGGCACTTTCGGCGCGCAACCGTATCAACTCTACGGCAGTCGCATCTTCTACACCGAGCGGCTGCCCGGCTCGGATAACCTCGATCTGTTCGTGAAGGACGCCAAGGGCACGCGCAAGCTGCTCGACGTGTCACAGCTGCGCGCGGCGCACGGTGGCAGGCCGTATGCGATCAATTATTTTCAGGCTGCGCCCGATGGCGCACGCGTCGCCGTCGGGATCTCGGAGGCCGGGTCCGAGGACGCATCTTTGTTCGTTTACGATGCGGTTAGCGGGGCACAGATCGCAGGACCGGTCGATCGCGCGCAGTACGCCTCGCCCCAATGGACCGATGACGGTCAGCGGATATTTCTCATGCGGCTGGCGGCGCTCAAGGCCAACGATCCGCCCACCGCGAAGTATCAGAACGCCACCGCGATGGTTTGGGACCTGAGGACGCCGCCTCTTGGCGTGATCGGCACCTCGGTGGGTAACGCCTCCCGGGTGAACCTCTCGGCCGCGCAGTTCCCGGTAATCGCGACCTTTCCCGGCTCACCTTACGCGGTCTTGCAAAATGTCAACGGCGTGCAGACCGAGCAGGAGTACTGGCTCGCTCCGGTGGCGCGCGCGCTGGAGCGGTCGGCGCCCTGGCGCTTGCTCGCGGCGCGCAGCGACGAGGTCACCGGTATTGACCTGCGCGGCGATGAGATCTTTCTGCTGTCCCATCAGAACGCGCCGACCTTCAAGGTGCTGGCATTGCGTGCCGGCCAGCCACTGTCCGCGGCGAGGACTCTGGTGCCGCCGCGGGGTGAGCGAGTGCTCGAGTCGATTCACGTCGCGGCTGACGCCCTCTACGTGCTGGCTCGAGAAGGAATCTATTCGCGTCTGCTGCGCATTGCGCACGGTAGCTCGGATGTGCAAGTGATCGAGCTGCCCTTCAAGGGCTACGTGAGCGCGGTGTTCACCGATGCGCGGGTTGCGGGCCTGGCGCTGACCCTGGAGAGCTGGGTCGATCCTCCGAGCGTGTTCGCGTATGACGTAACTCGCGGGGCATTCTCGAGCCTCGAGCTCGGCGCCCGCCCGCCCTACGATCCGGCGCAATTCAATGTCAGGGACTTGCAGGCGACCGCGCACGATGGCGTCCTGGTGCCGCTCACACTCGCAGAGCCTGCGAATGCGCAGGGACCGCAGCTCGTGCTCCTCGATGCCTACGGCTCCTACGGCATCTCACAGCTGCCGGGATTCGATGCACGCATGATCACCTTCATGCAGCAGGGTGCGGACTACGCCGTGTGTCACGTGCGCGGCGGGGGTGAGCTGGGCGAGCCCTGGAGACTCGGAGGCAAGGATGCAAACAAGCCCAACACCTGGCGGGACCTCATCGCTTGCGCCGAGGATCTCGTCAAGCGCGGCATCACCACGCCTGCGAGACTGTTCATCATGGGCGGGTCCGCGGGCGGCATCACGATGGGCCGTGCGCTCACGGAGCGCCCGGATCTGTTTGCCGGTGTCATCGACCGCGTGCCCGCGGCGAATCCGCTGCGGGCGGAATTCTCGCCCAACGGGCCGCCGAACATTCCGGAATTTGGCACGGTGACCACCGAGGAGGGGTTTCGGAACCTGCGCGCGATGGACTCGTATCACGCCGTGCAGGACGGCGTGCAGTATCCCGCCGTGCTGATCACCACCGGTCTCAATGATCCACGCGTCGCGCCGTGGGAGCCCGGCAAGCTCGCCGCACGCCTGCAGGCTTGCGGCACGATGCGGCCCGTGCTGTTGCGTGTCGAGGCCGCGGCGGGCCACGGCATCGGCTCGACCAAGACGCAGCGCGATGAGGAGTTCGCGGACTTTGCTGCGTTCGTGTTCTGGCGCGCGGGTCGCGCCGAGTGGCAACCCACGATGGATGTGAGATGAGCCGTGCGCGCGTGGCCCGCACAACTGATCGCCGCGCTGTGGTTGCTGTGGATGCTGTTCTGGCTGGTCGCCGCGCTGTCCACGAAGCCTGCACAGCGTCGCGAGAGCCCCTTTTCGCGGCTGGCTTTCCTGAGCTCGATAGTCGTGGTCGCCGTATTGCTCGTCACTCATCGGGGTCCGGCATGGCTCCAGGCGCAGCTGGTTCCCGGCGGTTGGACACGCTACGGGTGCGCGGTCGTGCTCGTGGCCGCCGGGCTCGTTTTCAGCGTTTGGGCGCGCATCGCGCTGGGCCGCAACTGGAGCGGTAGCGTGACCGTGAAGCTTGGGCACGAGCTGGTTCAGCGCGGTCCCTATCGATACATCCGCCATCCGATCTACACCGGTGTGCTGCTCGCGTTGTTCGGCTCGGGTCTCGCCGCGGGCCGCGTTCATGGAGTGCTCGCATTCGCGCTTGCCTTTATTGCGTTGGGTCTCAAGGCGCGCAGGGAGGAATCCTGGATGACGCGCCAGTTCGGCGAGCGTTACGTCGCGTATCGGCGCGCGAGCTGGGCCCTGATCCCGTACGTGCTGTAGGGACCCCCGCCGCGCGGCGGCTCCAATTCAGCTTTCTTCAAACATCGCGGGCTGTCTCTCCCTGGCGACAGGCGCGTGCCCAATGAACAGCGCAGGTGGGCTCGCATCGCCGTTTTACATTTGTTGTTACAAACAGCATCGCAGGCTGCTTTACAAGATGGCGCTTGGCAGCCGGATTCGTTTTGAGTCTAATAGATCGCGCGCGGCTGCTTTTGCAGCACAACAACGCCATCACGCGATGTCAGGGTGAATGGCCGGCTTTGAGATCGGCAGCGTACGGGCTTGCACAAGACTATGAATGATGCTCATCGAAGATCCCGCGCCGTCATCTCCAGACCTCTGACGGCCGTTGCGCTTTGCGTGCTGTTGCTGCCGTACGGATGTGGCGGTGGCGGCGGCTCCAGTGGTCCGACCGTGGCGCCGCTCAGCATCGGGACCACGACGCTGCCCAATGGACAGGTAGGTAACAGCTACTCGGCAACTCTGACGGCAAGTGGCGGGACCACGCCGCTGTCATGGTCCGTGAGCAGCGGCGCTCTGCCCAGCGGGCTCTCTTTGAACGCATCGAGCGGAGTCATCTCGGGCACTCCCACGAGCGCGGTGAACAACGGTCCGCTCACCCTCACGGTCAGCGATTCGAGCATGCCAGCGCTCACAAAGTCGGCCGCGCTCACGATCACCATTGCGCCGATGCCGCTCACCATTCCGGCGACGACGCTGCCCACGGGACAGTTGGGCAGCACCTACTCGGCCGCCTTGACCGAGAATGGCGGCACGCCGCCCTACACCTGGTCGGTCACGGCGGGAACACTGCCGCGGGGTCTGTCACTGAATGCCAAGACGGGTGCCATCGGTGGCGTCGCGGGTGCAGTGGTCACGAGCACGCCCCTCACTTTCAAGGTTCAGGACTCGAGCAGCCCGCAGCTGAGCGCTTCGGTGAACCTTGCGCTCACCGTCGAGGCGGCCTCGCTCACCGTCGCGGTGTCGCAGCTGCGCGCAGGCCTCACGGTGACTCAGCCACTCGCCCTCTCGGCGAGCACGAACGATGCCGGTGGGGTGACCTGGAGCATCAGCCCGAGCGGTGGTGCGTTTAATCCGGCGGCGAGCGCGAGCGGGGCGAATGTCACGCTCACCGCGCCGTCCACCGCCGGTGTCTACATCGTCACCGCCACGAGTGTCTCGGATCCGACCAAGAGCAGCTCGCTGACGCTCGGTGTCACCGATCTCGCGGGTGCTTACACCTACCACAATGATCTGTTTCGCGATGGCGCGAACGCGCAGGAGTACGCGCTCACCACCGCCAACGTGACCACGGCGAGCTTCGGCAAGCTCTTCTCGTGCACGGCGGACGGTGCCATCTACGCGCAGCCCTTGTGGGTCGCGAACCTGATGGTGGGCGGCGCCGTGCACAACGTCGTGTTCGTGGCCACCGCGCACGACGGGCTGTTCGCATTCGACGCGGACGCGAGCCCGTGTCTGCAGCTCTGGTCCGCCAATCTCATCGATACGAACCATGGCGCAAACGCCGGGGAGATAACCGTGCCCTCCGGCAGTTCGGGAAACGTCGTTGGCTCGGGCTTCGGCGACATCACTCCGGAGGTCGGCGTGATCAGTACCCCGGTGATCGATCCGGCGAGCCGCACGCTGTACGTGCTGTCGAAGTCCGTGGACTCGGCGACGAAGAAGAACTTCTATCAGCGTCTGCACGCGATAGATCTCGCCACCGGAAACGAGAAGCCGGGCTCCCCCGTCTCGATCACCTCGAGCACGACCTTTCCCGGCAGCGGGGATGGCGGCTCGACGGTGAGCTTCAACGCACGCACGGAGAATCAGCGCGCGGGTCTTGCGCTCGTCAACGGTGCGGTCTACGTGAGCTGGGCCTCGCACGAGGACTCGGGGTCGTACTACGGTTGGGTGATCGGCTACAGCTACAACGGCTCGTCATTCACCCAGACGAGCGTGCTCAACGTCGATCCCAACTTCGGCTCCGGCGGCATCTGGATGAGCGGTGGCGCACCGGCCGCGGATGCGGCCGGCTACCTCTATCTCATTACGGCCAACGGCCACTTCGATGCCGGCAACGCGAGCGCGCCCAACAACGACTACGGCGATTCATACTTGAGATTATCGAACACGCTGCAGGTGCTCGATTACTTCACGCCGTCCGACCAGGACACCGACGACACGAACGACTACGACTTCGGCGCCGGCGGCGCAGCCGTGCTGCTCGATCTGCCGGCGGGCAGCCCTGTTACGCACCTCGCAATCGGCGGCGGCAAGGATTCGCAGCTGTACGTCATCAACCGCGATTCGATGGGCCAGCTGGGCGATGCTCACGCCTGGCAAGTGCTGTCCCTGGGCGCGAAGAACAGCTTCAAAGGCGCCATCTTCTCGACCCCCGCGCTCTGGAACAACAATCTGTACGTCGCCGGTGTCAGCTCGCCGCTGTCAAGCTTCCAACTCAACCCCTCGACGGCCCAATTCAGCGCGGGAAGTACCACGAACTCACCGAGCGGCGGCTTTCATTTTCCGGGCAGCACGCCCTCGGTGTCGGCGAGCGGTACGACCAATGGCATCGTCTGGGCGCTCGACACCAGTCAGTACTGCACGCCGCAGTCATCGGGGTGCGGCCCTGCAGTCCTGCACGCCTACGATGCGACCAACCTGCAGAATGAGCTTTGGAACAGTGCCGGTGTGAGCGCGGATGCGGCCGGCTATGCCGTGAAGTTCACCGTGCCGACCATCGCCAATGGCAAGGTCTATGTCGGTACGCGCGGCAACGACACGGGCAGCAGTTCGGGTCAGGCCACGGTGTTCGGCGAGCTGGATGTCTACGGCCTGAAGCCCAACTGAGGGGGCCGCTGGCGCTCGCGCCGCGACGGTCGTAGGCTCGTGCGTGACCTCGCACGCGGGACATCGCCGTCGAAGGTGCGCGCATGCTCAAGCTGCCCACAAGACCCGAGCCGATCGAGGTGAGCCTCGCACATTCGGCGCTCATCGTGGTCGACATGCAGAACGCCTTTGCAAGCCCCGGAGGACTGCTGGATCTCGCCGGCATCGACATCTCCGGTGCGGCGCACGTCGTACGCACCATCGCTGCGCTCGGAGGCGCGGCGCGCGCAGCCGGTGTGCCGGTCGTGTATCTGCAGACCGGCTACAAGGCCGATCTCAGCAATGGCGGCGGCAGCGCCTCCCCGAATCCCCGCAAGGAGACGGCGTTGTGTCTGATGCGAGCACGGCCCGAGCTCAAGGGCACGCTGCTCGTCGAGGGCACCTGGGATTTTGCGATCGTGGATGAGCTCATGCCGCGCCAGGGCGACCTCGTCGTGTTGAAAACGCGCTACAGCGGCTTCGCGGGCACGACGCTCGATTCGGTGCTGCGGGTGCGCGACATCCGCTACCTGTTCTTCGTCGGGATCGCAACGAACGTCTGTGTCGAGTCCACCCTGCGCGATGCCTACTTCCACGAATACTGGCCGCTACTGGTCACGGACGCCACCATGCAGGCGGGACCGCCGTCGGCGCAGGAGGCCACTGTCTTCAACGTCGAGTCGTTCTTCGGGTGGACCCTGAGCGCGAGCGCATTGCTCGAGACGCTGCGATCTGCGTAGCAGTTCCGCTCAGCGCCGCGCGAGGAGCCCGATCCCGACTAGCACCAGGACCGTGCCGGTCAGCAGCCAGGCGGTGAAGGGCTCCCCCAGCACGACAACGCTCATGATGATGGTCGAGACCGGGCCGATGTTGCCGGTTTGGGCCACGAGCGGGGCACCCACGCGCTCGATCGCCAGCATCACCAGCAGCACGGGCAGGAAGGTGCAGAAGGTTGCATTGAGCACGGACAGGCCGATGACCTGGGGGGCCACGGCCATGGAGGCGACGGGGCGCAGCACGAAGAACTGCAGGATGCACAGCACGCAGGCGATGCTGGTGGCGACCCCCGTGATGCGCATGGCGCCCAGGCGCTTCACCGCCTGTCCGCTGAAGACCAGATACACGGCGTAACTCGCCGCACTGCCCAACACCAGCGCCGAGCCGAGCGCGACGTGTGCCCCCGTGACGGAAAGGTCGTGTCCGAAGACCAGCGCCACACCGAGATAGCTCACGATCAGCGCGATCCACTGCCTGCGTGTGACCCGCACATCGAAGAGCAGGGTGCTAAGGGCGAGCACGAACGTTGGACTCAGATAGACGATGAGCCGCTCGAGATTCGCGCCGATGAACTGCAGGCCACTGAAGTCGAGGAAGCTCGCGAGGTAGTAGCCGCAGAAACCAAGTCCGCAGAGCAAGCGCCAATCCGCCGCGCTGAGTGGCGCCCGTCCGCGCCCGGCCCAAAAGGACAGCAGCAGGAACAATGGTAGCGCGAACAGCATGCGATACATGATCACCGTGACCGCATCGACACCGTAGCGGTACGAGAGCTTGACGATGATGGCTTTGCCGGAGAAGGCGACGGCTCCTGCTGCGGCCAGTGCCAGACCCGTGATGCGGTGGGTCTGCTCCCGAGTCGACGCTATCGGGATTCCGGAGCTATCCGAACTCAAGCGCGCGCTCGGCGTCTAATCTCGGCGGCGCTGCCCCACCTCGGAAGCGAGCGAGGGCTCGCGGCGGCGGGCGGGCGGCGAGCGCGTCGAGGTGGCACGAAACAGCTCGCGCCTGAGGAGACTGCATCCGCCGACGAGCAGCGACTCGATGATGAAGGAGAGCCCGAATCCCGCCCCGACGCCGCACAGGATGGCATCCGCGTTGAGCGGCACCGTATAGGAATACGCATTGATCGTTTCCTTGAGGATCTCCTGATCGGGCGCGAGTGCGACATGGACGATGCGCTGGAGCAGCGTGCCGCGCAGCGCCTCGAGCTCGGCCGCGAGACTCTTCATACGCGCATACAGGCGCGCGATGGTCTGCGCCTCCTCCTGGAAGATGCGATCACTGCTCGCCGAATGGTGTGCGATCAGCTGCTCGATGCTGCCGCCGAAATATCGGTCAGCCGTCTGCTGGAAGCCGCTGAAGGCGCGCTGCGCCTCGATATAGTGGGCGCTGACCCGCTTGTCGTATTGATCGATGAAGCCCGGCACCTGCACGCCGACGAGCAAACCGATCGCGAAGATCACCAGCCGCAGGTAGTGTCTCAGCATTTGAGCAAGTCTCGGCCCAGCGCTTGCGCTTCACGCCGTTCCCTGGAGATTGTAACCTAGGATATTCAGCATATCGCATCGCTCTGCCCGATGCGCGATGCGTGCCGAAACGGAGACATCACGAGCGTGGAACGCGACTCGACGTATGAGCTGATCGTGCTCGGCTGCGGTGCGGCGGGACTCTCGGCCGCGTGCAGTTATGCCGCAGCCTCGCGTGCGCAACACGGTGATGCGCGCATCGTCGTCGTGGAGCGCGCCGAGCGCGCGCAGCGCGGGGGCGCCACGCGCTGGACCAGCTCGTGGTTTCGCATCACGGAAGATCGCAAGCTCGACCCGGCATTCGTGAGCACGATGAACGCGGTCTCCGGCGGGCTGGCCGATCTCGAGTATTGTCGTACGCTCGAGCGTGAAGTCGCGCGAACTCTGAGCTTTCTCGAGCAGGAAGGTGTCGCGCTCACCTATTTCAAGCAGCCGTTTCCGAACCGCAATACGGGCGGCGGCCTCGGTATGCCCGTGCGCGGCGGCATCGGCATCGTCGACGGGCTCGCAGCGAGTCTCGAGCGCACGCGCAGTGCGCAGTTTCTCTACGAGACCGAAGCCGTGCGGCTTACGACGAGTGCGGAAGGCCGTGTCGATGGTGTGGTGGTGCGGCAGCGCGACGGGTTGTGCGCGCGGCTCGCCGCGCCGGCGGTCATCGTTGCCTGCGGCGGATTCGAGGGCAACAAGGAAATGCTGACACGCTATATTGGAGCGCGCGCCTGCGATCTGCCGCTGATCGCGCCCACGCTCGGCAACAATACCGGCGATGGACTGCGCATGTGTTTGGAGCAGGGTGCGGCCACCGCCGGACAATTCGACATGTTCCACGGCGAGCCGATCGATGTGCGCTCGAGCAAGCCGGACGCCGTGGTGTATGCATTCCCGTACGGGATCGTCGTGAACGCACGCGCCGAGCGTTTCTACGATGAGGGCAAGGACAGCTTCGACAGTACCTTCGAGGAGATCGCCTTCGAGATCTGGCGCCATCAGCAACAGAAGGCATTTTTCATCGGCGATCAGACGACGCTCGGGATCGAGCATGTGCAGGCGATCCTGCTGACGGACCAGCCGCCGGTGACCGCCGGAGCGCTCGCGGAGCTCGCGCGTACCCTGGGGCTGGACCCCGCAGCGCTCGAGCGCACCGTTGCCGCCTACAATGCCGCGATTGCGCCCGGACGTTTCAATGCGCACATTCGCGACGGCAGCGCGACCTCGGGACTCGTGCCGCCGAAGTCCAACTGGGCATTCCGCCTCGAATCCCCACCCTTCATCGCTTATCCGCTCACCTGCGCGATCACGTTCACCTTCGGCGGCGTGCGCACGGATGCGCAGGCGCGGGTCGTGACGCCGTCGGGTACACCGATTCCGGGCCTGTATGCGGCCGGCGAGGTGACCGGGCTCTATTACCACCAGTATCCCGCGGGCACCTCCGTGCTGCGCGCCGCAACCTTCGGTCGGATCGCCGGGGCGCACGCCGCAACGCGTCGCGCCAGCATCGGGTAGTTTGATGGAAGTCGTGCATGGCGGTCGCATGCCCTGGGGAGAGAACCTCGCAGCCCAGCGAGCGGGGCGCATGGCACACAAGCGGCTCTTCGAAGGTACCGAGAACACACCCGACAACTATCTTCTGGTGCTCGCGAACGAGGGCGCGGACTATTACTCGCCGCGCCATCGCCACGCGTGGGATCAGGTGCGTCTCTGCCTGGAAGGCTCGGTGCCTCTCGGACGGGAGCTGAGAATAGACGCCGGCGAGATCGGCTATTTCCCCGAGGGCGTACACTACGGACCCCAGGAAGGCGGCCCCGATCGTATCGTGCTGCTGCTGCAGCTGGGCGGAGCGAGCGGGCTCGGCTATCTCAGCCCGGAGCAGCTGCGACGCGGTCGCGAGGCGTTGCTCAAGGAGGGCGTGTTCGAGCAGGGAGTGTTCCGCCGTACGACGGGCCAGGGCAAACGCAACGAGGACGGGTACGAAGCGATCTGGCGTTGCGTCACGGGACGTCCTTTGAACTATCCCAAAGCGCAGTACAAGACTCCGATCGTCCTGCGCCCGGACGGATTTGCCTGGCGGGCGACCGCTGCGCCCGGCGTGCGCCAGAAAAATCTCGGGACGTTTCCGGAGCGAGGGCTGTCACTCGCGCTCATGGCGCTCGATGCGGGCGCCAGCGTGCAACTGGAGCCCTGCGCAGCACCGCGCCTGCTGTTCGTGCTTGCGGGGGAGGGGCATTGCAATGACGAGGGGCTGGCCGCGCACTCGGCCGTCAGGCTGCAGCCGCAAGAGACGGCCGCGCTCGGTGCGCGCACGGCCCTGGAGTTGTTCATGATCACGGTACCGCTTTTGTGAACAGACGGCAGTTCATCGGCGCTTCGGGAGCGCTCTGCGCGGTGGCCGGAGGGGCCGTGGCGGTTGAGCACACCCCGCGCCTGCGCATCCTCGTGCTCGGAGGCACGCGCTTCATCGGCGTGCACATCACCGAGCTTGCCTTGAAGCGCGGGCATGGTGTCACGCTCTTCAATCGCGGCCGCAGCGCGCCCAATCGATTCCCCAACGTCGAGCTGCTGAAGGGTGATCGCAACGGACAGCTCGATGCGCTGCGGGGCCACAGCTGGGATGCCGTGATCGACGATTCGGGCTTCGTGCCGCGGCATGTGCGCCTGAGCGCCGAGCTGCTGGCACCCCACGTGCAGCGTTACCTCTTCATCTCATCGATCTCCGCGTACGCGAGCCTTGCGAAGCCGGTGGACGAGAGCTCACCCCTCGGTCAGTTGACCGACCCGAGCGTGGAGACCGTGAACGGCGATACTTACGGCCCTTTGAAAGCGCTGTGCGAGCAGGCCGCCGCGAGCGCCATGCCGCACCGGCTCATCGTGCTGCGGCCGGGAATCGTGGTCGGCCCGGAGGATTACACGGACCGCTTCACCTATTGGCCGGCCCGCGCCGCACGCGGCGGGGCCATGCTGGCGCCGGATAAGCCCGCCGACGCCACGCAGTTCATCGATGCGCGCGATCTGGCGCGCTTCACGCTCGATTGCATCGAGCGTGATGTGCTCGGCACCTTCAATGTCGTGACGCCCCCCGGCCATATCACGATGGGACAGGTGGTGGCCGAGAGCATCGCCGCGGCGAAAGCTCTTGCGAGGCCGCAAGCGCAGCCCACCGCAGTATGGGTGCCGGCGGACTTTCTGGAGCGGCAGAAGGTGGAGCCGGGGACCGATCTGCCGCTCTGGTATCCAGCAACCGGAGATGAGGCGAGTTTTGCCGCGGTGAGCGATGCGCGGGCCATCGCAGCCGGGCTGCGCATCACACCACTCGCCCGCACGACGCACGATACGCTCGCCTGGTATTTGAAACGTCCGCAGAGTGAGCGCCGACAGCTGAAGGCGGGGCTTTCGCCCGAGCGCGAAACGCAGCTGCTCGCCGCCTGGCACGGGGCGTAGGTCACTTTCCGCCCGGCCGTGCCGCTGCCGGCTACTGAAAGAGTTTCAGCGCGTTCTTCAGGGTCTGCAGCACGCCGAACAGAAACGGGATGCCGACCAGGCTCCATGCGAGCAGCAGATGGATCGGTCGCGTGCCTTGCCCGGGGTTTGCCATGGTGCCTCCGTCACTTGGCCAGCGCGGCGCTCTCGGGCACCTGCCGGTCCATGTAGTGGCGCTCGTGCACGGCCTTCACGAACAGATTGCAGAGGAAGCCGATCACGAGCAGCCCCGCCATGATGTACATGGTGATGTTGTAAGCCTGCGCCTTGGGCACGCCGTGATCGATCTGATACTGGCGGATGTAATTGACCAGGACCGGACCCAGCACCCCCGCTACCGACCAGGCCGTGAGCAGCAGGCCATGGATCGCACCGACGTAGCGCGTGCCGAACATGTCCTTGAGATAGGCTGGCACGGTCGCGAAGCCCCCGCCATACATGCTGAGGATGATGAGGAAGCACACGACGAAGAGCGCGACGCTGCCCGTTGCGCCGGTTGAGGGCACGAGCGAGTACAGGATCGTTCCCAAGATGAAGAAGCAGAAGTACGTGTTCTTGCGGCCGATGAGATCCGAGACCGACGCCCAGAAGAAGCGCCCGCCCATGTTGAACAGACTCATGAGGCCCACGAAACCGGCGGCTGCTACGGCCGTGACCTTGCCCGGGAACATTTCCTGACTCATCGCAGAGGCCTGGCCGAGCACGCCGATGCCGGCGGTGACGTTGAGGCACAGCACCCACCAGATGAGCCAGAACTGCGGCGTACGCAGTGCCTGGTACACATAGACGTTGGCGGTCGTGACGAGCTTGGTCGCCTGCGCCGGCGGGGTCCAGCCAAGCGGCCGCCAGTCGGGCGCGGGCACTCGCACCAGGGCCGCTCCCATGAGCATGAAGCAGGTGTAAATGAGGCCCAGACAGATGAAGGCCTCCGCGACGCCGACGTGCGTGGGCGTTGAGAACTTCGCCATCAGCCAGACCGAAAGCGGCGAGGCGATGAGCGCACCCCCGCCGAATCCCATGATGGCCATGCCGGTCGCCATTCCGGGCCGGTCGGGGAACCACTTGATGAGCGTCGAGACCGGCGAGATATAGCCGAGTCCGAGACCGAAGCCACCGATCACTCCGTACCCGAGCAGCACGATCGCAAGATTGTGCGCATAGACCCCGGCGGCCGATAGCAGGAATCCGCCCCCAAAGCACAGCGCCGCCGTGAACATTGCGCGGCGCGGTCCGCCTTCCTCGACCCAACGGCCGAGCAGGGCCGCCGAGGCTCCGAGAAAGACGATACCGAGCGTGAAGATCCAACCCACGTCCGTGAGCTTCCAGTCCGCGGGCGCGGAGTGCGTGATCCCGATCAGCTTCGTCAGTGGCAGATTGAATACGCTGAGGGCGTAGGCCTGACCGATGCACAGATGAATGCACAGGGCAGCCGGCGGCACCATCCACCGGCTGAACCCAGGTCCGGCGATCGTGCGTTCGCGGTCGAGAAACCAAAGCCCGCTCATTACTCGCCCCCTGCATCGCTCGCCCCTATACTTTGACAGATTTATTAAAGTTTGATTACCGTCGTTGACCTCGGGGCAGCACCTCGAAGCCGGGTGCCTCGGGCTCATCATCGACCATCTGCGCCGGAAAACCCTCCGCGAGCACGCGGATGCCACACGCCTCTTCGAGTCGCCGGATGATATTGGGCGACAGCTCTCTCGGTCCGTAGCGGCGCTGCCCGTCCTGAAAGATCGCGAGCACGAGCGGAGCCAACTCGAGCGGCACGTTGAGCTCGCGCGCCAGCCGATCGAACAACCCGACATCCTTGATGACCAGGTCCATGGTGAAACTGATGTCGCGACTGCCGTTGAGAATCACCTGCGACTCGGTCTCGTGGACGAACGAATTGCCGGAGGAGATGCGGATCGCCTCGTACGTGGTGTTGAGGTCCATGCCCGCCACCTTGGCGACGCAGAGCGCCTCGGCGAGCGCCGTAAGATGCACGGTGGCCAGATAGTTGGTCAGAACTTTGAGGATCGAAGCAGATCCGAGTGCGCCCGTGTGCAGGATGCGCCGGCCGAGGATCGCTAGAATCGGCAGCACCCGCTCGAAGCTCTGGCGGCTACCGCCCGCGAACACCGAGATGTTGCCGGTGGCCGCCCGGTGGCAACCTCCGGAGACGGGACAATCCATGGCTGCGGCGCCGAGTGCCTCCACGCGAGCGCCGAGCCGCCGCACCTCGGCGGCATCGGTCGTACTCATCTCGAGCCAGATCTTGCCTGGTCCGAGCCCGGCGAGCACGCCGTCGGGCTGCTCCATCACCGCCGCAGAAGCCGCGGGCGAAGGCAGGCAGGTGATGACGATGTCGACGCGCTCGGCCATCTCCCGCGGCGATGCGGCGCGTGCGGCCCCCACCTGGACGAAGGGCTCTTCGAGAGCGGGATTCAGGTCGCGGACAGTGAGCGCGATGCCATGGCGCGCGAGACTGCCCGCGAGCTTGCCGCCCACGTTGCCGAGGCCGATGAAGCCGACCTTGCTGCTGCTTGCCATGCGGGCAGCATAAGGTCAAACCCGACTCCAATGCGAGCTAGCTGCCAGAGAGAAGTGCGCGCTGTATGAGCCACACCGAGGCGACCGCGGCGATGCTCACCGAGCCCCACGGCAGCAGAGCACGCCGATAACGCGTGTCGTTGCGTAGCCAGTAGACGACCGGCATGACCGCGAGCACCACCGCAAGCTGACCGATCTCGATGCCGAGATTGAATGCGCACAGGGAGAGCAGCCGCGCACCGTGCGGCAATCCCATATCGGCGAGCACGGATGCAAAGCCAAAGCCGTGCAGCAGGCCGAAAGCAAACGCGATGCGCGCGCGAGTGTCGGTCACGATCGGGAACACGTTGTTGAGCGCGGCGATGATGATTGATGCCGCGATCACGGACTCTGTGAGCCGACTCGGCAGTCGCACCACATTCAAAGCGGCGAGCGAGAGCGTGATCGAATGCGCGAGCGTGAAGGCGGTGACGACCTTGAGGGTGCTCAGCAGCGCCGGCCGCGCGCTGGGCACAGGCAGCCATTGATCGTGCCGGCGCAACAGCACGGCCGGCAGCAGCAGCGACAACAGGAATAAGAGATGATCGATGCCGCTCCAGATGTGTCGGATGCCAGCCTGCAGGTATGCGACGAATGTGCTCAAGCGCGCGGGCGCAGCGAGGTCGAACTCGAGCGCCCCGCGCGCACCGCCCAGAACACCGCTCTGCACGACGGTGCCCGCGCGCAGGCTGAGCAGTGCGCGATGCGACGGATCCACGCCATCGAGCACCGTGTAGCGGATATCGAGCTCACGCGCCGAGAGCACGCAGCGGGCCGTGAATGGCAGCCAGGCATAGGCACCATCAACGCGGTCGTTGACCTGCAGCGTCCGAAATTGCAGCGCGCAGGCACGACCCCGCGTGCCGAGCAGCAGATGCTCGGCGAGGTACTGCGTAAGGCGCGGCGCGCTCGCGCGCAGCTCGCCCCAGGTGATCTTGCCGTCGTGATCCGCGTCGATCCCGACGGCAAGCTCCGCATCGCGGATCGAGAGCTCGATCGAGCCTTGCAGCTCCCGCCCGGCCGCATCGATGCTCACGAAGGCGTTGCTTGCAATATGCGCCTCGGCGCTCGATCCGAGCAGCAGCGCGAGCACGAGCCGCTCGAGAGCCTGCCTCACTGCTCGAGCCTCACATCTTGCAAGCCCTGCTGTTGCAGGAATTGCCGCACCGGAGCGGCGGCAGCCGGCTGCTGCGCGGCCCGCGCACAGCGCAACAGAATCAGAGCATCGTCGGGCTCACGCTGCACGCGCCAGTTCTCCTGGGCTGCCACGAGCGCCGCATCGGGGCGCTGCTCGACATCGAGCAGGAAGCGCGCTTGCTCACGCCGATGCACTCCGTCACCGCGCTGCTGCTCGATCGCGAATGCATCCGCCAGCAGTGTGCGCGAGCGTGCGGCGCGTGGATCCGCACGCCGGCTCTGCGCGATGACGATACGCAGCAGCGCCGGCTCGATCGACTCGTATCCGGCAAGCAGTTGCAGCACCTGCGTGCTGCGTCCCTGGCGCAGCAAGAGGTCAGCCCAAGCCGTGCGCAGGTACAGATCGTCGGGTGACAACGCGAGGCCATCGCGAAACCAATGTTCCGCGGCCGCCTCATCCCCGAGGCGCACCGCCATCTCCCCGAGCTCGGAGTCCCGCCAGGCCCGCGCGGCGGAGGGCAACGACTGCGGCGGCAGGTCGCGCAGGGTCGCGTAGGCTGCCGCCAGATGCCCCGTCAGAGCACGCAACGTCTGCGCGCACAGCATCTCGAGCGCCGGGTCTGCGCGCGATGCGAGGTGCGCGCAGGAGGAGGCGGCCTCGCTGTAACGTCCGAGGACGCGCAACACGGTCGCCCTCGTGAGCCAGGCTTGCACGTCGTTGGGCTCGAGTCGCAGCGCCTCCGCGAGTGTCGCGAGTGCCGCGCCGAAATCGTGGCGGCTCTGCTGGATGGTGGCTGCGAGCACCAGCACCGCGGCGTTCGGCGACACGGTGCGCGCGAGCCACGGATCCAGCGCCGCTTGTGCATAGCCGAGATAGCGCAGGTCACCGCTTGCGCGGGCCCGCGCGATGTAGAAGCGCGCCAGCGGCAGGGCCACATCCAGGCGGTTGCGCGCCAATTCGCGCGCGCCCGCACTCGTGTGCTGAGTTCCCGGCGGCAGCTCCGCGAGCACCTCGGCGTCGCCGGCCGGAATGTGAGGTGTCGCATACACCGCGCGCAGCGCGAGGCAGACGAGCAACGCTCCGCACGTCAGGCCTGCCCGAGGCGCAAGGCGCCGCATCAGTGAGCTCCCTCTATGCGATGGGGTCTTGTGAATACGAAACGGGCCGAGCCGAGGATGCAGGCGGGGAGGCTAGAGGCGAATCATTCCCTTGGCGATGATCGGGCCTGTAGGCACCCCGTTCGGAGCGCCGCCGGGCGGCTCGAGCGAGACGGCCAGAACGGCATCGGTGGTGAGATCGCTCCGCAGGGCGACGGGTACGGTGATCAGCAGGGACCGTCCCGTCGACAACAGTCCAAGGGGCAGTGGTGCCCGACCCGGCGGAATGAGCCAGAGCTCAGGCACTCGGCCCTGGGTATCCGGAGCGCTCGGTACCGGCATGGTTTGCAACGTGCCGCGGCTGGTATCGATGGTAGCCAGCCATCCGGGGCTGCCGTCGTCGTGGGCGAGGACCGTGACGATGCGAGCGACCGGGGGCAGCGGCCTGGACACGGGGTGCGAGGTGAGATCGAGCGCGATGGCCGCCACGGCGAGGGCTGCGGCCACTCCGGCGGCCCAACGCCACAGGCCGACGCTTTGCCACCAACCTGACTGCTCGCCGCTTTGCGTCTCGGCAGATCCCCAGCCGAGACGCGCGCGAATCCGCGGCCACACGTGTGCCGGCACGGCCGCCGGCTCGATGCCGACGGTCAGAGGTCCAAGCAGCCACTCCCAATCCGTCACGCGTCGTGCGAACTCGGGATCGGACTCGAGACGCCGGCGCACGTCCCTGCGCTGTGCGGCATCGAGTACGCCGAGCACGTATTCACCGGCCAGGAGATCGTCTCCCGGGGGCTCCAGGCCATCCTCGTCGGGACGTGGATCGCTCGTGCTCATTGCTCGAGACAGGCACGCAGCTGGATGAGGCCGCGACGGATCCAGCTCTTGATCGACCCGAGAGGCGAGCCGGTGCGGGTCGCGAGCTGCTCGTACGTGGAGCCATCGAAGAATGCCGCCCGGATCAGGGCGCGCCGCCGCGCATCGAGCCGCTGCAGACACGCTTCGAGCCGTCGCCGCGCATCTCCAGCGAGCGCCTGCTGCTGGGGCGAAGGATCACTGTCCGCGACTTCGGCCGCCGTCTCGATCGGCGCCAGGCGGCCGGGATCGGGCCGCTCGCGCAGCCGATCGATCGCCTTGTTGCGTGCGATCATCGCCAGCCAAGTGCCGGCCGTACCGCGCGCCGCATCGAACTGGCCCGCCTTTTTCCACACCGTCGCGAAGACTTCCTGCAAGGCGTCCTCGGCCTCGGCGCGTTCCGTTAGCACGCGCAGGCACACACCGAACAGCTTGTTGGCCGTTTGTTGATAGAGCGACTCGAATGCGTGACGGCTGCCCATGGCGACCTGCGTCAGCAACGCCTCGAGCGATGTGCCGTCGGCGGATGTGCGGTCGGAGTGAGGCATTCGATCACCGAAGTGTCGGGCACGGGATGTGCGATCCGGCACCTGCGACAGCGCTCGGCAGTATAGAGTCTTTCGACTGCGTGCGGGCGGCTGCTCCAGGCTGGCGGCGCTCGCGAGGTGCAGCCCCCGGGGGGACTCCGAATATGCCCGTCATGAGGTCAACATCCCTGCGTCGCTTCCCGACGGCGCTGCTGCTCATCAGTGTCTGCATGACGGTGGCCGCTGAGCCCGCGCCAAGCGCCTCTGCACCATCCTTCGATCACTTCGCCGAGCAGCTGGCCGCGGACTGGGAGCGTGCCGACCCGATCGCAGCGACCAGCGATCAGTACTTCTCGGGCGCCGAGCAGGATGCCCTCGACCGGCAGCTCACCGCCAAGGACTTTCAATCGGGAGTGCCGCTGGGAAGCGAGGCGCGCGCGCGTTATGTCGAGCGTGCGCGCAACGGACTCGCCGGGCTGCACCGTTACGCACCGAGCAGGCTGACGGAAGTGCAGCGCGTCACCGCCGCATCGCTCGAGTGGCAACTGCGCGATGCCATCCGCCTCGCCTCCGTGGAGGACGAGCGCTTGGTCTTCGAGCAGTTCCGTGGCCTGCAGATCGCACTCGTCAATTTCTTGAGTCAGGTTCATCCACTGCGTACCGGGCGTGATGTCGATAACTACGTCGCGCGGCTCGCACAGGTTGCACCGGTACTCGATGAGGGCATCGGGGTAGCTCGGGCCCGTGCCGCCAAGGGAACCGTTCCGCCCAAGTTCATCCTGCAGGCCACGATCGAGGGTATCGATCGCTTCCTGCAGCCAAAGCCAAGCGACAATGTGCTGGTTGCCTCGCTCGCCGAGCGCACCATGGCGCTGCCGGGCCTGGCACCGTCGCAGCGGTCGACGGCGCTCGCCGCCGCGCAGAAGACCGTGCGCGAGGCCGTGTTGCCCGCCTTCGATCGCGTGCGCGCGCTCTTGAGGCAGGAGTTGTCGAGGGCGACCGACGAGGCGGGCCTCTCGCGGTTGCCGCACGGGCCCGAGGCCTACGCGGTCATGCTGCGCAGTAATACGACCACGGAGATGACGGCCGAGCAGATTCACGCGCTCGGCTTGCGCGAGGTGAGCCGCATCGAGGGTGAGATGGATCGCCTGTTGCGCGAGCTCGGCTATGCCGAGGGCTCGGTGCAGCAGCGTTACAACGGGCTCGAGGCTGCCGCACAACCGCCGCCGGCGCCCGATCCACGCCCTGGACTGATCGCCGAGCACCAACGCATCCTGCGCGATGCGGAGCAGCGCGCGATGGCGCTGTTTGACCTGCGTCCGCGGGCGCCCGTGCAGGTGCTGCGCGAGCCGGCCTTCACGGAGAAAAACGCCGCACCTCACTACGCGCCGCCGGCACCCGACGGCTCACGGCCCGGCACGGTCTGGATCCCGCTGCCCGGTCCGACTTACCCGATGCTCGAGATGCGCACGCGAACCTACCACGAGGGTGTCCCAGGCCATCACTTCCAGATCGCCTTGCAGCAGGAGGCGCCGGACCTGCCGAAATTCCGGCGCGTACGGGCGTTCGGGGGACTGTCCGCGTTCGCCGAAGGCTGGGCCCTGTACGCCGAGCAGCTGGCCGCCGAATCGGGATGGTACGCAGCAGATCCCAAAGGCCATCTCGGACAGCTCGCGGATGAGCTGCTCCGCGCACGGCGGCTAGTGGTCGACACGGGACTGCATTCGCAGCACTGGACGCGCCAGCAAGCCATCGATTACGGCTTTCCCGTCGCGGAGGTGGAGCGCTATGTGGTCATGCCGGGCCAGGCGTGTGCCTACAAGGTCGGCGAGTTGCAGATACTCTCGCTGCGCGAGAAGGCGCAGCGCGCGCTCGGCGCGCGCTTCTCTCTCAAGCAATTTCATGACTGGGTGCTGCGCGCAGGCACCGTGCCGCTCGAGGTGCTCGCGCAGCTGATCGACGCGGAGATCGCGGCGGCTCGCGGGCCGAGACCGCCCGCCCACGTCACTCGCAGCGAAGCGCAGCGTTGACCAGGGCAGCACCCTCGCGTGCGCGATAGAATTCCATGCCGCAGCCGCGCTAGCTGCCATCGTCAAGGGGTGCCTCATGAATCTAGCGAAGGTGCGTGGGTCGGTGCTCGCTTCGATGATCGCGCTCGCCGTTGCGGGCCGTGCGCACGCGGCGGAGACCCCGCTGCATGTGAACGCCGACGACATCGGCGGCGTCGTGCGTAGCGCCAAGGGACCGGAGGCCGGAGTCTGGGTCATCGCCGACACGAGCGATCTTGCCACGCGCTTTGCCAAGATCGTGGTGACCGATGCGCAAGGTCGCTACCTCATCCCTGAGCTGCCGGTCGGCAAGTACAGCGTCTGGGTGCGCGGCTATGGCCTCGTCGATTCCGCCAAGGCGGCTGCAACGCCCGGAAAGACGCTGAACCTCACGGTCAGCGCGGCACCCGACCAGGCGACCGCCGCGCGCGTTTATCCCGCGGCCTACTGGTACGCGATGCTCAAGATTCCCGCGGATGCCGAGCTGGCGCACGTAGCGGGCGGGCGCAACGCCTACCTCATGTGGATCAAGAACATGGGGTGCGTCGGCTGCCACCAGCTCGGTAATCTCGCGACGCGAACGCTACCCTCGGAGCTTGGCACTTTTCCCAACTCGCAGGCGGCGTGGCTGCGGCGCATCCAATCCGGACAGGCGGGCGGGCAGATGGTGCAGCTCGCGCAAGGACTGCTGCAGGGAATTCCTCTCAAATATTATGCAGATTGGAGCGATCGCATCGCTGCGGGCGAGCTGCCGGCATCCGCGCCGAGCCGCCCCTCGGGTCTCGAGCGTAACGTCGTGATCACGGTGCGCGACTGGGCAAGTCCGAAGACCTACCTGCACGATCTGTCGGGCACGGATCGCCGCAATCCGACCGTCAACGGCTACGGCTTACTCTTCGGATCGCCGGAGCTGAGCACCGACGAGTTGCCCATCCTCGATCCCGTGCGCAACGTCGCGAGCAGTTTCAAGGCGCCGGTGCGCGATGCGGATACGCCGACGACTCACGATGATCCCGTCGTCGCGCCCTCGCCGTACTGGGGGAGCGAGCGCATCTGGGACAGCCGCGCCGTTCCGCACAACCCGATGCTCGATGCGAGCGGCCGCGTGTGGTACACAGCGCGCATCCGAGCGGCGAACAATCCCGCGTTCTGCAAGCGCGGCTCCCAGCATCCCTCCGCGCGCGTCTTTCCGCTCGAGCAGTCCGAGCGCCAGGTCGCGGTCTACGAGCCGAAGAGCGGCCGCTACACCTTCGTCGACACCTGCTTCGGCACCCATCACTTGCAGTTCGCAGCCGACCCCGACAATACGCTCTGGACGAGCGGCGCGCGCGACGTCGTCGGCTGGGTCGACACCAAGAAGCTCGATGAGACGGGCGATGCCGCTGCGTCGCAGGGCTGGGCGCCTTTCGTGCTCGATACCAACGGCAACGGCAAGCTCGACAAGTGGGTCGAGCCCGGCAAGCCCGCAAATCCCAGCCTGGACACGCGCATCTCGGCGGGCTTCTATGCCGTGATGCCCAATCCTGCCGATGGCACCGTCTGGGGCTCGGTCGCGTTTCGCTACCCCGGGGCACTGCTGCGCTTCGATCCGCGCACCATGCTCTCGGAGATCTACAACGTCCCTTTGCCGGGCTACGGAGTGCGCGGTGCGGACATCGATTCCCACGGCGTGGTGTGGGTGTCGCTCGGCAGCGGCCATCTCGGGCGCTTCGAGCGCAGCAAGTGCAAGGCACGCCTGAACGGCCCGGCCGCCACCGGGGATCACTGCCCGGAGGGCTGGAGCTTCTACCGCCTGCCGGGCCCGAGCTTCGCAGGCGTTCCCGACGAGAGCGTCGAGTCGAGCTACTACACTTGGGTCGACCAGCACGACACCCTGGGTCTGGGGGCCGACACACCGATCGCGACGGGCAATCTCTTCGATGGCGTGCATGCGCTGGTCGCGGGCAAGTTCGTCACGCTGCGCATTCCCTATCCGCTCGGCTTCTATGCCAAGGGCATGGAGGGCCGGATCGATGACGCGAAGGCGGGGTGGAAGGGAAGGGGATTGTGGGTCACGAGCGGGGATCGCACGCCCTGGCACAAGGAAGGAGGCAAGGGCACCAAGCCCCTGGTCGTGCACTTTCAGATGCGGCCGGATCCGCTCGCGCACTGAAGCGGACGCGGGCCGCGGCCGCGCGAGGCGCCTCGCACGGCCGCGGCTTTCGGGGGCTGCCTTATTTGAATTGCAGCTCGCGGATGATCTCGTCCCCGAGGACGGTGCGGATGGCGCCGCGCTCGGCCTGCGCCTGCTCTCCTTGTTTCATGGATCCGAAGATCCCGTTGTCGATGGCGAGCATCTTTTCGTCGAGAGTGTCCAGCGCGGCCATGTTGGCGTAGGTGACGACCAGATACAGATCCGGATCGTTCGGATTGCGCGGCGTCGCTCCGTACACCGTGTAGGCGAGCACGATGCCCTGCTTCTTCGCCTCTTCCATCTCACGCCGCCAGGACGTGCTCAGGAAGTTCCAGTACTCGAAAAACTTGCCGTCTTTGGTCCTGATCGCGGTCACATCGACGACGGGTCCCTGCTTAAAGGGCAGCCCCTGCGCGAGCACCGTCCCACAGATGAGCATCACAGCGAGAGAGCACAGCACGCGGCCGAGCAACGTCTTCATGGTCTTCCCCTTTGTGGATCGTTGGTGTTGAGATGAGGTGTATGGCGCCGGGTCCGACGCCAAGGGCGCGGATGTTGTCACGGCGCGCTTGAGTTTGCATCCTCAGCGGGTACACTGCCGCGGACGGTGCGCTGCAGCGAAGGCATGCGAGCATCCCATCCAAGCGACTCGCCGGCCCGCCGGCCTTTCAGGGCGATGAGTCGGGCCGCGCTCGGCACCGCCTTCACAGCGGCGCTGCGCAGCGCGGACGGCGTACGCGGCGCACACTGCATACACGAGCTGTGGATGCGGGGCGAGATGCAGGGGAACATCGAGCTGGCACTGCAGCGCTTGTGGGCGCATGCGGCCGCATCGATCCCGGAATGGCTGCCGATGAGGTATTTCGAGTGGCTGCCGCTCGCTTACGAAGTGGCGGCGCGCTTTTGCGCCCCTGGCGGCCGCGCCAACATCTATCTCGTGCTGCTCGACTATAGTGACAGCCGCGAGGAGCCCTACGGCGTGTACGTCGGCATGAGCAGCTACGCGCCCGCTGCGCGCTTCGATCAGCACAAGGCAGGCATACGCGCAGCCGGCAGCGTGCTCAAACGCGGCCTCGAGGTGCTCACCGGCCCGACGCTGCATCTGCAGCGTATCGCGCGCGCCGAAGCCACGCGCATCGAGGAACGACTCGCCGAGGCGCTGCGCGGGGCGGGTCTGTTCGTGCAGGGCGGACACTGAGTCGTCGCCTCCGACACACTGGTGCAGGGAGACTTCATGCGTCACGTCCGCGCTTCGCTCTTCGGCCTGATCGTGCTTCTCTTCAGTGGGCGCGTGCTGCACGCTCAGTCATCGAGCCACGAAGCATTGGTAAGCCTGGCTCGCGAGGTCATCTACACCCAGGCGCGCCTGTATCCCATGCAAGCGACGACCCTCGGCATCCCGGGATTCGATGCCCAGCTCGAGACGCCGAGCGAAGCCTACCGGGCCGCGTACGTGCAGAGCCTGCGCAAGTGGCAGGAACAGCTGCACGCCATCGTCAGATCGTTCAATGACTCCACATCGCTCACGGACCGCGACGATGCGCGACTCCTCGATGCGCAGCTCACCCGGCCGCTCAATGCGCTGCTCGTCTACCAGCTCGATCGCAAGGATTACGCCGCTCCCGCGGAGAGCATCGTCAACGCGATCTTCATCCAGTTCACGCATTTGCCGACGCCGGAGAAGGGCGCCCGGCAGGGCGATCTCGCCCGCGCGTGGGCCGACATCACGGCGCGGCTTGAGAAGACGCCTGCGTATCTCGACGCGGCCGCGCGTCTTGCCACGATGCCCTGTCACCTCTTCGGAGTCATCGGCGTGAAGGAGCTCGCCGGCGCGCCGGATCTGCTCAACGGCGCACTCACGGATGCGGCGCGCAGCCAGCTCGGCTCCGCGAGTGCCGCGTTCGCGAGGTTCTCCCGTGCGCGCGATGCCGCCGTCGCCGCCATCGCTCGGGTACGCGCCCATGTCGATGCGCAGCTGCACTCCTGGCCGGAGAACTATGCGATGGGACGCGAGGCCTACGATCGCATGCTGCGCGAGGAGCAGCTGCTGCCGTTCGATGCGGCCGATATCGAGCGCATGGCCCGTGACGAGCTCGCCCACGGCTGGGCCGAGGAAGCCTGGCTCGCCTCGGTGTCACGACGCAGCGGTGTTCCCTTCGGGGCTGCCAGCGGCGGCGGGATGGCACCCGCGGGGCCCGCGCTGATCGACTACTATCGCGAGCGCATCGCGGAGCTCACCCGCTTCGTCGCGCAGGCGGACCTGCTCACCCTTCCGGGCTGGCTCGGCGCCATCAAGGTCATGGAGACGCCCGCCTTCATGCAGCCGGTGTCTCCGGGCGCGTCGATGGACCCGCCGCGACTGTTTGCGAGCTCCACGACCGGCTATTACTACATCACGCCGCCGAAATCGCTCGCCGATGCGGCGGCGCGGCTCGACATGAACGAGGACTTCGATCGCGATCGCATTCTCTCCACCGCGGCGCACGAAGTGATGCCAGGACATTTTCTGCAGCTCTCGATCGCGAAACGTCATCCGGATTTCATCCGCCGGATACAGGATGCGACCGCCTTCATCGAAGGCTGGGCGTTCTACGGCGAGGAGATGATGGTGCGCCTGGGCCTGTACGGCACGGATCTCGATGCGCGACTTGATGTGGCGCGCTGGGAACGCGTGCGCGGCGCGCGCGCGATCGTGGACGCGAAGCTCGCAAGGGGTGAATGGAGCTATGACGAGGCCGTGGATTTCTTCGTCGCACAGACCGGATTCACGCGCTCGGACGCCGAGGCGGGAGTCGGGATGATCGCCGAGCAAGCCGGTTACGTCATCGCATACACGGTCGGTCGCTACCAGCTCGAGAGTCTGCTCGCGGAGTACATGCTGAAGATGGGCGCGCGCGGCTCCCTGCATGATTTCCACGACCGCCTGCTCTCCTACGGCTCCACGCCCTTCGCGATTCTCGGTCCCGAGCTGCTCGCCGATCTCGACAAGCCGGCGGCGCAGGTGCGTGCTGCAGCCAATTATTGAGTTGCGCTCTCAGAAGCCCACTTGCGACTCCACCCAGAGCGTGCAGCGAGCGCCACGCGGTCGGCGCGCGCGTAGCCACCACGCCGGTGAGTCCAGCGGCGCCGTCCCGCATTGCGATATTGCGACGCACCTCTCATTCAGCGAGCGCCGTCCAGGCCGATAAGTCCTCAGGGACGTGCGCGTCCACGCCGCTCGGCCGGACGTGCCCGTTGGGGCGTCCACTACGAGGGCGAAGCAGAGCGCGTTCATGGCTTGGAATCTGTTCAGCTGGCCTGGCAAGGTCGTTCGCGCGATCTTTGGATTGGACATGCGCCGGCAGGTCGCGGCCGTCAGCCGTTCGCTGCCCGTCATCGAATTCGACCTCGACGGCAACGTGCTGCGGGCGAACGAGAATTTCATCCGCGCCTCGCAGTACTCGCGCGAGGAGCTGCGCGGTGCGCATCACCGGCTGTTCGTCGATCCCGTGTACCGTGAGACGCCCGCCTACCGTGAGTTCTGGGAGCGCCTGCGGCGCGGTGAGACGCAGTCGGCCCAGTACAAGCGCATGGGCAAGAACGGCCGCGTCGTGTGGGTGCAGGCGACGTACTACCCGCTCGTGGGCTGGACGGGCCGCCCCTACAAGGTGGTCAAGCACACGGTCGATATCACGGAACAGATGATGAAGCTCGCGGACGGCCTCGGACAGCTGGCGGCGATCAGCAAGGCGCAAGGAGTGGTCGAGTTCGATCTCGACGGCACCATCCGCACCGCCAACCCGAACTTCATCAACATCATCGGCTACACGCTCGAGGAGCTGCGCGGCCGGCATCACGGCATGTTCGTCGATCCTGCCGAGCGCGACGGCCCGGCGCAGCGTGCGTTGTGGGCGAAGCTCGCGCGCGGTGAATACGATGCGGGCCAGTACCGGCGCATTGCCAAGGGCGGGCGCGAGCTGTGGATGCAGGCGAGCTACAACCCGATCCTCGATGCCGAGGGCAAGCCGTTCAAGATCGTGCAGTACGCGAGCGATGTGACCGCGCAGGTGCGCTTCTCGAGCGAGCTGCAGAGTGCGGTGCGTGAAGCGCAGGCGGTGGTGAGCGCAGCGGCGCGGGGTGATCTCACGCGACGTGTCTCCGTCGCGGGCAAGAGTGAAGAGATCGCCGCGCTCAGCGAGGCGGTGAACTCGCTGATCGAAGTGATGGTCGGGCTGATGCAGCAGATCAAGCAGGCGACGCGCGAGGTTCACAAGGGCGCCGAGGAGATCTCCGCGGGCAATGCCAATCTGTCGCAACGCACGGATGCGCAGGCCTCCAGCCTCGAGGAGGCTGCCTCCTCGATGGAGCAGATGGCAAGCTCGGTCAAGCACGCGGCCGAGAATGCAGCGCAGGCGAACGAGCTCGCGATCGATGCTTGTGAGCAGGCAGAGCGAGGCGGCGCCGTCGTCGGCGCTGCAGTCACGGCCATGACCGGCATCAACACGGCCTCCGCCAAGATCGTCGACATCATCGGTGTGATCGACGCGATCGCCTTCCAGACCAATCTGCTCGCTCTCAATGCGGCGGTGGAGGCGGCACGTGCCGGCGAGCAGGGACGCGGCTTTGCCGTGGTCGCGAGCGAAGTCCGAAGCCTCGCCGGGCGCAGCGCCACGGCCGCCAAGGAGATCAAAGCTCTGATTCAGGACAGCGTCGCGCGGGTGGGCGAGGGCAGCCGCCTGGTCGATGAGTCCGGACGCACCCTCCAGGCCATCGTCGCCGCCATCAAAAAGGTCACCGGCATCGTGGCGGACATCGCGGTGGCGAGCCGCGAGCAGTCCTCGGGCATCGACCAGGTCAACCGCGTGGTCGTACAAATGGAGCAGGTGACGCAGCAGAATGCGGCGCTGGTGGAACAGGCGGCCGCCGCGAGCGGCTCCATCCTGCAGCAGGTGCGCGCTCTTGCAGCCACCGTGTCCCGCTACCAGCTCGAGGGCACCGGCACCGCCTCCCCAGGCGCAGCGGTCGGAGGTAGCTCGAGTGAGCCCTCGGGCCGGCCGGGCGCGGTGGACGCACCCGTGAGCGTCCGCGCCGCGCGCGCAGCCCCAGCGCGCTAGGCTCTCCCGCGCCCTTCATTTTCGCCAACCGCGCGGCTACACTGCCGTGGCAGCGGCCCACGCTCATTTTGACAAGTCATCAACGCGGGCGGCCGATCTGCTCACGGGGTAACCATGAAACGGTGGATCTGGATTCCGATCGTCATTGTTCTCGTCGGCATCGCGATCACGTGGCGCGCCTTTTCCATGGGTGTGGCGCACCACCCCGACGTTGCCGCCACGCCCGAGATGGTCAAGCGCGGCGAGTACCTCGTGCGGGCCGCCGACTGTGTGAGCTGTCACAGCGCGGTCGGCCAGGCGCCCTTCTCGGGAGGGCGCGAGTTTGATCTCGGCAACCTGGGCAAGCTTTACTCCCCGAACATCACTCCGGACAAGGAGACCGGGATCGGCAACTGGAGTGATGACGATTTCCGCGCGGCGCTGCAGCTCGGCATCGGCAAGGGGGGTGTGCATCTGTATCCGGCCTTCCCCTATGCATCCTTCACGATGCTGAGCGATGCGGATGCACTCGCGATCAAGGCCTACCTCTTCAGCCTGCCGCCGGTGCACAACGTGCCGCCGCCCAATGCGATGCGCTTCCCGTACGATCAGCGCTTCCTCATGGCTTACTGGAGCTGGCTCTTCAACCCCAATCGCCGCTTCGTCGCCGACTCGACGCAGTCGGCCGAGTGGAATCGCGGCAAGTATCTGGTGGAGGGCCTCGGGCACTGCGGCGAATGTCACACCTCACGGAATTTCATGCAGGCCGTCGAGCGCTCGAAGGCTTACGGTGGCGCGATCACGCAGAAATGGCATGCATACGACATCAGCTCCGACAAGGACTCGGGTGTCGGAGCCTGGACCGACGATGCGCTCGTGTCGTATCTGTCGACGGGGCTTGCGGCCGGACACGGGCCCGCCTCGGGACCGATGGCCGAGGTGGTCTCAAACAGCCTGCGTCACCTGCCGCCGGATGATATTCGCGCGATGGTGACCTACCTGCGCTCCGTGAAGCCGGTGGCGGCGCAAGTACGGTCCGCTGCCGCGAGTGGCCCCGACGTCGAGGTGGCCTACGGCCGTCAGGTGTACGCGCGCGAGTGCGCCAACTGCCATCGCCTGGATGGCAGCGCCGCCCAGAATCCCTACGAGAATCTGCAGGGCGGACGCACCATCGCCGATCCGCAGGCGGTGAACCTCACGCAGGTGGTGCTCTACGGCTCGAGCATGGGCACCCCCCTCGGACACATTCAGATGCTCGGCTTCGGTCGTGGGCTCACCGACACCGAGATCGCGGCACTCGTGAACTTCGCGAGCTCGCAGTGGGGCGGACACTCCGCGAATCTCAACGCGCAGGACATCGCCACGCGCCGCTGAAGCGCCTTGTAAGACTCCCTGCCTGCACCTTGGGCGCGTCTTCCTCTTGGAAGACGCCGCGCCGCACGCTACTGTCCGGAGCCGCGCCGCACCGCTCGTGCGGACCCGAAGGATGCGAACGATGTCCAGACGGCGATTCCTGCAGGCGACCCTTGCGGGACTCTCGGCAGCGACGACCCCGCCGTGGCTTGCGGTGCGTGCCCAAGCTGCTGCGCACGAGCTCAAGCGGCTCGGCGCCGCACAGCCCTTCGACTACGCGCGCCTGAAGGGTTATGCCCGCACGCTCGCGGCCTCGCCCTACAAGCCGCCACCCGAGCGGCTGCCTCCCGAGATCGAACGGCTCGATTGGGATCATTGGCAAGCCATCCGTTTCCGCGACGATCATTCGCTGTGGGCCGGCGCGGGCCTGCGCTACCAGGTGCGCTTCGCGCATCTGGGTTTTCGCGTCAAGAAGCCCGTGCGCATGTACGTGGTCGAGGACGGTCAGGCCCAGCAGCTGGCGTACGACCCTGCGCTGTTCGACTACAGCCGCGCCGGCGTGCATGCGAACTCACTGCCCGCGAACCTCGGCTTCGGCGGCTTTCGCGTTTACTTTCACACGGACTGGGTGCGCGACTGCGTCGTTTTTCAGGGCGCCTCCTACTTCCGCGCCGTCGACGGGGATCTGCAATACGGCATGTCGCATCGCGGGCTCGCGGTCGACACCGGCTTGCCGGTGGCGGAGGAGTTTCCCGACTTCACGGAGTTCTTTCTCGAGCGGCCGGCCAAGGAGTCGAGTCGGCTGACCCTGTACGCACTCCTTGATTCGGCGAGCGTCGCCGGCGCCTACCGCTTCGTGATTGACGTCGATTCGACATTGCTCATGGATGTCGATGCGGCGCTCTATCCGCGCAAGCAGATCGAGCGCATCGGCATTGCGCCCGGCACCAGCATGTTCTTCGTCGGCAAGAATCAGAAGGGCATCTCGGAGGACTGGCGACCGGAGATTCACGACTCGGACGGCCTGCAGATCTGCACGGGCGCGGGGGAGTGGATCTGGCGGCCGCTCGTCAATCCGAACACCGTGCGCGTGAATACCTTCGTCGACGATGGCCCGCGCGGCTTCGGTCTCATGCAGCGCGAGCGCAGCTTCGCGCAGTATCAGGACGATGGTGTGTTCTACGACAAGCGACCGTCCGTGTGGGTGGAGCCGAAGAGCAACTGGGGCAAGGGCGCGGTGATGCTGGTCGAGATTCCCACCCGCGACGAGACCATGGACAACGTGGTGGCATTCTGGAACCCGGCCGAGAAGCCGCAGCGTGGCCAGGAGCTACTGTTCGGCTATCGGCTCTTCTGGTGCCGCCAGAACCCGGTGACTCCGAAGCTCGCGTTGACTCACGCGACGCGCACAGGGATCGGCGGCATCGTCGGACAGAAGCGCACCCATTTCTCGTGGCGCTTCGTGGTGGATTTCGTGGGTGGGGATCTGCCGTTGCTGATGGAAGGCGCTCGCGTGCAGCCGGTGATCTCGGCCTCTCGCGGTCGCGTCGAGATCACCTCGGCGCGGCCGCTGCATCCGATCGACGGCTGGCGCGCGATGTTCGATCTGGTGCCCGACGAGAGCACGGAACCGATCAACCTGCGGTTGTACCTTGCCATGGACGGACAGCCGCTCACCGAAACGTGGCTGTATCAGTACACCCCGCCGCCCCTCGAGCAGCGTCGCTTCTGATCACTCCCAGCCGGTCTTGGAGTCGTAGGGCATGAGCGTGCCCAGCGCCTCGATCTCGTGAATCTTGCCGTCGCGCACCTTGAAGATGTGGGCCGCCGGCAGATCGAAGGGCTTGAAGTTCATGGGCACGCTGTCGATTCCCTGCACGCCCACGATCTTGACGGTCTTCTCCTCCATCGGCTGACGGAACTGGGACAGGCCGAACACGAGACCGGTGTCGACATCGGCGATCCAGACGCGGCGCGGCTCGATGCGCTTGATGTAATCGAACACGTGAGTGTTGATCTGCGCGGCGCAGCCGAGCGCGCCGAGCTTCGCCATCGAGCCGGAGGAGGCGCCCGCATTGCTGATCGGGGTCTCCTTGGGCGGACTCTTGTTCGAGGAGGTCTGCATGCCGTTCTCGCGCCGCGCGCAATCGTCGGCGAACGGCGCCGCGCTGCCATTGGCGCCAACCAGCGCGTCGTAGTAGGAGGCACCGATCTTGAGCAACTGGTCCCGTGTGCTGCGTTCGGCGGGGGGTACTTTGGCGAGCAGTCCCGGACGCGGTGTGTGCAGATTGGCGAGGCTGCTCTCGCGCAGATTGCGTGCGACCAGATGCTCGATCTCCGTGATCCGGCCGCCCGCGAGCTTCAGCCGCAGCGCGATCTCCACCGGTTTGTCGCTTTCTTGCATGACACCGATGAAGCCGACCTGCTGCGCAGTTGGATCGGGAACGTAGATCTTGAAAGTCGTCGGAGCCGCGCTCGCGGTCTTCCATAGACCTTCGCCCGGGTGCATGGGTACCGTGTTCTCGACGAATTTCACCTCGGGAGCGAGCGGCAGCTTGCCGGGATCGTGTGCCACGAGCGCGGCGAAGTAGCTGTCGACCTGGTGCTCGAGGCAAGCACGATTGCACGACGCGCCGGCGGCGCGGGCAGCCCGCTCAGAGCCCAGTCCCGTGGCAAGCAGCGCGCACGCCGCTGCGACCCCCACGCGTGAGGTGAATGCTCGCATGATGTCCCCCTGGCGCGGCTGTCGAAGGCTCTCGCGCACGTAGCGCGAGGCTACGCGCTTGCACGGCGAGGTTGCAAGCCGACGAGCCGGGCGCTCAGGAGCCTCGCTGGCCCGGGGCGAGGCTGCGCAAGCGCGCGAGGAATTGCGCCACCGACGTATCGCCTTCGGCGGGCGCCCAAGGCGCGAATTCCACGGCGGAGCGTGGGTCGTAGGGCCCTTCCTTGACCTCCAGAAAAGCGGAGCCATCGTCGCGCGCCATGAGCGTGTGCCAGGTTGCGCGCGGAACTTCGAATGCGAGCTCCGGGCAGTTCTCGCCCACCGTATAGCGCGCGGTCACGGTCCCCGACTCATCGAAAGTGAGCACGTCGAAGGCGCCGCGCAGCACGACGGCGAGCTCGGCCTTCGTCAGATGACGGTGCGGCCTGAAGTAGGAGTTGCGGTGGGCGACGACCACAAAGCGCTGCACCCGCTCTTCGGGCGAGGCGTGAATGTTGTAGTGTGCTCGCCCGCGCGGGCTCGCGCGCGCCTGCGTCGCGAGATCATCCAGCAAGGCGCGCGGGAGAAGCTTCACGGTGCACGCTGTCCGGTCGCTTGCAGGAAGCCTTCCAGGCCTCCAGGTCCATGGATGAGCGCGTCGTGGGCGCGCTCTACCAGGTAGGCGCGCACCGCTTCGACATCTGCCGCGCTCAGCGCCTTGCTGAACGACACCATCCCATTGGCGGTGAGCGCCCCATCGAGCACGATCGCCGTGAAGGCCGCGGTGCTGCCCAGAGCCGCGCTGTAGCGCAGATCCGGAAAGAGCCCGCGGCTTTGTCCCTCGGTGCCATGGCAGGTGCCGCAGAAGCGCTCGTAAGTGTCCGCGCCATGCCGGATGAGTTGCGGCGTGCCGAACGCGGGCGGTGGATGCAGCACCATTTGCGGCGGCGGCACGGCCGCCGGCAGCTGCGCGTGCGCGCCCAGCTTGAAGACCAGCAGACGCGAGTAGTTCGGGGCGTAGTAGTTGCCACGGGTACGCGAGCCCGCCACCACGGCGACGTACTGATCCGAGCCGACCGTATAGGTCACCGGGCCGGCGACGATGCCGGTGTGCACGGGCATGGACCAGAGCTTCGCGCCATCGCTGGCGCGATAAGCCACGAATTCATCGTCCTTTGAGTTGCCCTGAAATACCAGGTTGCCGGC
>Ga0335085_10001142_pt1 | contig 61041 bp, 55 predicted proteins | sample Lox_Sample_45_FD_206712 | JGI IMG/M metagenome (GOLD analysis project Ga0335085, IMG submission 206712) | Soil microbial communities from Loxahatchee National Wildlife Refuge, Florida, United States - Lox_Sample_4.5 | ecosystem: Environmental > Terrestrial > Soil > Wetlands | place: USA...
TGTTGACGATGAATACGACCGAGGGCGCTGTCCTCTCGAATACCTGGATGGTGTGTGATTCCTCCGCCTCCATAGGCGCCGTGGGCGCCACGGGACGCATACGTACGTCGGGCCCCGCGTACGTCGGCCCGAGCGGTTGACCCCAGTCTCCCACCGCGCTTTGCGCGGAGCTTCCCACGAATGCGATCGCCGCGAGCGCCGCAAGGGCTTGGCGGTGTCGTCCCATCATACCGTTTGCCCAAACCATCAGATCTCCTCAGATCACGTGGCCACCGACGGTGAGTGAGAATACAGGCGCCGCTCGCAAGAAAGGCAGACTCTGCCTGCGAGAGTATCGGACCCGTTGCCGCACGCATCACGAAGCTGCGCAAGGACCACGAGAGCCGGAGACACCCCTAGCGAGCGGTCCCGCCAGGGAGTGCCCCTCGGGCAGTGCGTGCGATTCGCAAGGTCGCCCGCACCTCCCGTTTTCATATCCTCAAGTGGGCTGCCATGCGCGTGCCCCGTTATGCGCGCGCGATTTTACTGATGAAACTTCGAACTTTGAACGCGAACACCACGATCAGCACGCCGAATACGACGGCGTAGGCGCCGATCACCCACAGCACGGCGAGTGCCCCCCTCTCGGGTTGCGCTATGAGCCAGACTCCGAACGCCACGGACACCAGACCCGCGAGGATGAGCAGCCATTCGTTATTCATGAGCTCACGGAGGCGAACCGCGGCAACGATCTCAAGCACACCGCTCGCGATCGCCCACAGCGCGATGTAGAAAAGGAGTGCCAGTGCCGTGATGTCAGGTTTAACGAAGGCCAGGACGCCTATCGCTACCCCGAGCAGACCCCAGAGAAGCAACGCGCCCCAAGAGTCATATACGTCACGTGACTGAACTGCCAAGGAGACACCGACAAGACCCTCGACTAGCACGTATAAGCCAAAGAGGTACACCAACACCTGAAGTGAAATGTTCGGCTTCACGAAAATCAAGACACCAAACCCAATCGCTAGGAAGCCGCGCAGGAGCATGTGCCACCAATTGCGGGAGAGAATCGAACCGAGGTTCGCGACGACACTATTCATAAGCCCTCCTTATTACCCTTAGAGTTGCTTGTTGTATACGGCGGATCGCCGACCGGTCCGCTGGTGTGCTTACGCCGGCGGAGTGTAACCCAAACTGACTTATTGATGACATCTCGACCCTGTCAGCTTTCACTTAACCAGAACCCGTTGTCTAAACGCACATCCGACTCTGATTGTCTTTGCGTAGCCTCGCAATCCGAGCCTCAATGGCCGCCTTCACCTCTCCCTTCTCCTTGTTCGCCTTCTCCCTCAGCGCCTGTACCTTAAGCTCGTACTCGCGCGTGACCTGCTGGGACCGCGCTTGCGCGCCCGCGAGCTTTGCCTCGATGCGCCTTTCAAGGTGGTCGATCTGTGCCTCGAGTTTCGCTTTGCGGTCGGCAAGCGCCCGAGCGAACTCAATCTTCAACTGATTGACTTGCGCCTTCAGGTTGTCCGTATCGCGCTTCCAGCCCTCCTCCTGCAAGCTCGACTTGAGTGCGCGATAGACCACGCCATCCAGTGCCTCCATGCGCGTGTCCAGCGGGTTCACCGACTCCTCATCCACTTCCGCGACGACCGCGCACTTGCCGGGTATCAGTGCGCTGGCGACGTCCGACACGAAGTCCTCATCCACACCGGCGCTGTACAAGTCGCCGATCAGCCCTGCGAGCAGGCCCGCGCCCGCGCCCACCGCCGCGCCGACCCCGGCGGCCACGAGTCCGGCGAGCGCACCCAGCACGGTGCCTGCCAGCGCGCGGATCGGAAAGCCATTGTTCGCCTCCTTGATCGATATGCTGCCGTTGGGCTCCTTCTTGATCACGCACATCATGGCGATATCGATACTGCCCTCGGCATTCAAGTCGCAGAATGCTTCGATACCCTTGTCAGCCGTTGCCTCATCTGTGAAAACAACTGCTACCAACCTATTCATGACTCCTCCGCAGTTGACATCAGATCGTCGCTTAGTCCTGACACGAACACATTGGCGACGATGCTGAGAGCACCGCTACGGAAACTCTCACAGCCGCTAGCCGCGATCCATTCGCGTCTTTACCTATCGGGCTCGCGCGTAAGCTGCTGTTTTGGGGTTTCACGGGGCGGCTGCGCGAGGTGAAATCACGTCGGGCTCGTGCGGTCCGGACACCCCTCGCCGGCCTATCCGAGTAGCACGATCGACGTGACTGCGGACAAATGCCGTGGGTGTGAAGCCGGTGACCTTGCGGAAAGCCGCAGTAAAGGTGCTGGTTTCAGCGAAACCCAACGCGCCGCCGATCTCCGTTACCGACATCGTGGAATCTCCCAGCAATCTTTTGGCGCGCTCGATACGTCGCATCACGTGGTAACGGTGCGGCGGCGCGCCGAACGACTGCTTGAAGGATCGTGCGAAGTGATACGGACTCAGGTGTACCAGGCGCGCGAGCTCGGAAAGCCGTACCGGTTCATCAAGATGCTCCTCGATATGCTCTGCGACTATTCGCTGCTGCCAGCGGGCGAGCCCGCCGCGAAACCTGGGCTGCTCTCGGTCGGGGCGGGCAAGTTGATGGGCGAGTACCACCCCAATTGCCTGAAGATAAGCAGCATCTGCGCAAGATGTTTCCATGAATTGCTTCAGGTTCAGCGCGAGCGCAAAGATCAGAATGTCCTGGAAGAGCACTCGTGGCTCAGGTGTGTGACAGATGGGCAGCTTGGCCGGGTCGAGATAAATAAACATCGTGCGGCTCTGTCCCTCCAGCTCATGCCGTTCGTAGTAGCTGTGGCCTGCCGGTACGACGCTCATTCTTCCACTTAGATCGTGCAAGGTTGAGCAAGGGAGCCCTTGAACCAAGGTCTCTCCAGCGCGTCGGACCGCGCGCTCGGCGACAACCAGGAGATGAGAGTCACCCTTGAATCGAAACTCAATCGGAGCGATAGCCGCAATGTCCACAGCCTCGACAGCCAATCCGCCACAGGCCATGGCCTGGCGTTTCGTCGAGGCTACTGGGGAGATCTCCACCTTGGGATGCACACGACCTCCGTTTGAACATCGACGCCGCGTCGGGCCCGATTGACTGTTTCAGAACGCCGCTTCCAGGGCACAGGCGGCGGCTGGGCGAAATCGCTGCTGCCCGAAATGCTCCCGCAGGAAACTTTCGACGAGCAGCATCTCTGACGACATCCACGACATCATTGCTTTATCGCACCGCTTGCCTCGTACGGCAGTTCGCTCAAATACCTATCTCAAGTGCGCTCGCGTGCCGGAGTCTACAAACAGAGATGCTGCACTGCGGTAGTCGAGTGAATCGCAGGCACTTCGCCGGGACTCTAAGCCAGTTCACGCAACCCGCCTCGACGAGCTCTGTTCGGCCAACCTTGAGACATCGCCCAGCAAGAGTGCGGAGTCGTGTGCGCCCGCGTCCGACAACGCTGCAGTGCAACTCCCCAGCAAGACTGCGCTATTCGCCGCAATCCATGACGAGCCGATCGCTGTGCCGTCCGCCATGCTTCGCGCTGCTGAATGCTCAGCTGTCACGCCGACCTTCTCTTTGCTGTGGGAGGGAGGGGCGCTGCCTGTGACGGTTTGAGGTCGAAGTGCTCGAGTGAGGCTGCGACTGGCCCGCGCCTGGCGCCGAACTTGACGGTCGGCGGCTGCCTGGAAAGTCCAAGCGCTACAACGTACGCGCTAGCGCTCAGCCGTCGATGGAAGTGGCGGGAAGCCTCCCGCTTCGAACCTAAGGGGGTGCCGTGGTGAACGTCCGAAAGATAACTGTTCTTTGTCTCCTGGGCTGGTGCGCCGGCACACTCGGCGGGACTGCAACCGCGGCGGCCGCCGAGCAGCCGGGCACGAAGTCGATGACTGCAGAAGAGGCACGCAGTCGTGCGACGGACGCCGCAAAGGCAGCTCGCGATGCGGCGCAGCAGGCAGTGCAGGCCGCAAATGATGCAGCGCTCGCTGCTGCACAGGAAGAGTCGGCGCGCGCGAGCCAGGCTCTGATCGACGCCGCCGACCGCGCCGAGGCGGCCGCGAAGCACGCGGAAGAAGAAGCAAACAAGGCTTTGCGTCAAGCAAGTGAGGCCAATAAGGAACTGGCGGCGCACACGGCGCAGGCGGCGAAGCAATCGGTTGACGCTGCCAAACGAGCTGCAGAGAAGCTACATGCAGCAGCTAAGGCGCAAACCGAAGCGGACAAGCAAGCCGCAGCTGATGCGGCCGCGCAGGCGAAGCAATTCGCGCGGCGCGCGGACGAGGCGAGTAAAGCAGCCCTGAAGGCCGCCGATGAGTCCCTCGCAGCCCTCAATGAGAAGAGCGAGGCGCACGCCGAGGCACTGGCACACGAGGCTGCCCTCGCCGCGCAACGGTCGACGCAGAAGGCCGCGGCCGCCGCCGCGAAGGCGACCGCCGCCGCCGACAAGTACTCAAGCAGCGTCGCCGCGGATATCCAGCGTTCGGCTGCGGAAATGCGCCAAGCAGCCGACGAGGCGAGCCGGAAAGCCGCTGCGGCCCGCGACAAGGCGAGTGCCAGCGCCCGCGAAGCGGCGGAACAAGCTCAGCAGGCGGCCGAGCAATCCGCGGAGGCGGCTCGCGAGGCGTATGCCAAGGCCGAGGCATCGGCACAGAAGTCGATGCAGTCCGACAAGGAGGCGGCACGGGAAGCCGCTGAGCAGGCGCGCGCGACGATCCAACAGGCAAAGACGGCGGCAGATGCCGCCGCGAGCGCTGCTAAGAAGGCCTGGGATTTGGAGATGTCTCAGTCACAAAGCAGCGTACAGGCAAAGGGCCAGCAGAACCGCTGAGGAAGGCGGATTACAGCGCTGGGCACCGAGCCAAGAACAGGTTCGCCGTCAATCAGCTTTCTTGCCGCGCCGCGCACAGCTGTCATCGTAGGGAAGATTCCGTACTGACGAACATCGCGCAACCGTGTTAGCGTTTTTTACCGCGGCACATGCTTGCTTGGCTCTCTAGCTCAGAGGTGCAGCGTATGGTGTCGAACACATCCTTCGCGGGCTCGCTCGCGGCAGGTCTCGACAAGATCCAGGATTTCTGGGGTTGGTTTGTCATGGTCGGGACCGCCTTCATTGCGCTTGGCGTCGTTTGTGTCGTGGGCGATATGACGGCCACCAAGATGAGTGTGCTCACCCTCGGCTGGCTGCTCGTAATTGGAGCCGTGGTGGCGCTGGTGCAGTCTTTTCGCACGCGCGAGTGGAGCGGCTTCTTCCTCTACTCCGTGACGGCGCTGTTGCGAGGGTGGCCGGATATCTGCTCATCCGCTCTCCAGCAATCGGCGAAGTGGCCATCACGATCCTGCTTGCCTCGCTCTTCATCGTTGGGGGAATTTTCCGGGTGGTCGGCGCCCATACACTGCGCTTTCCGAGTTGGGGGTGGATGGCGTTCTCGGGCGTAGCCTCGGTCCTGTTGGGCTTCATGCTGATGTATGAGCTGCCGACGGCGAGCCTGTGGTTCATCGGCTTCCTGGTCGGCGTGGATTTCATCATTGACGGCATCTCTCTCATCGTACTCGGCGCGGCGATACGCCACGTCCCTGCGGGGCGCCAGTTTGCGAGAGCCTGAGCCGGAGTCAGTTCTGTTATTGGTGAAGGAGAAGTGTATGAATAAGTTGGTGGCAGTAGTGTTCCGCGATGAGGCAACGGCCTACCAGGGCGTGCGTACGTTCGCGGAAATGAATAGCGAAGGCAGCATCGATGTGGCTGCGGTGTGCGTGGTCACGAAGGCGCCTGATGGCACGGTATCGAACCGGGAGATTCATGATTATGACTTTCCGGTCCGTACGCTCGCGGGCACGGGCCTGGGAGCGCTGGCCGGCGTCCTGGCCGGACCGGTCGGCGCAGCAGCCGGTGCGGCGCTGGGCGCGTACGCCGGGATGATCGGGGACTTGTTCAGCTACGGTGTGGATGCGGACTTCGTGTCCGACGTCGAAACGGCGCTGACGCCCGGGAAGTGTGCGGTTGTCGCGGAAGTGGAGGAGGAATGGGTGACCCCGCTGGACACGCGCATGGAAGCACTGGGCGGGGCGGTCTACCGCACGCTCAAATCCACCGTGCGGGAGGAGCAGGCAAAGCGCGAGGCGGCGGCCGCGCGAGAGGATCTTGCCCAGCTGAAAATCGAGGCCACCCAGGCCCGTGCTGACCGCAAGGCGAAGCTACAGGCGCGAATCGAGAATCTGAGTAAGCGCATCGATGCGAAGCTCGCGCGGGCCCAGGCGCGCGCGCAGCAAGATACGCGCGACTACGAGGCTAAGGTCAAAGCTCTGCAGCAGAAGGCTGCCAAGCAGAAAGGCGATGCCAAGGCGGCCGTTGAAGCTCGGATAGCGAAACTACGCGAGGACTATCAGCCGCATGCCTAGCGGCTTATCGATACCGCTTGCTTGCCCGAGGGGCCATGAGTGACGGCACCGAGTAGCACAGACCTGTGAGAGGTGATTTATGACCGAGCGAGTAATTGTTGCCACATTCAATAACAGCAACTCCGCCTACGATGCCGCGAGCGCCCTGAAGAAACTGAAGGACAGCGGCTCCGCCGATATCAAGCTGAAGACCGGGGTGATGATCGCGAAAGACGACCGCGGAAATGTGCAAATACTGGAGCAGAAAGACCGGCCACTGTGGGGAACGGGCGTCGGTACCATTAGTGGCGCACTGATTGGGTTGATCGGCGGCGCACCGGGTGCAGCAATCGGCGCGGCGATCGGCGCGACGGCAGGATTGACGGGTGACGCAGTGATGGCGTCGCTCGATACCGATTTCGTCGATTCTGTGACCCACGAAATGCAGCCCGGCATGACCGCCATCGTCGTCGAGGCCGATGAGAAGAGCACCAGCCCGGTCGATGACATCGTGGCGAAAAAGGGCGGGCACGTGTATCGGCAGGCCGCGCAGTGAGCCAGTAACTCTGGCTGCCTGTTCGACGCCGACTTGAGCTTCGCTCCCCACGGGCACGCGAGTGTCCGCGGGGTGCGGGTTCGCGCGCGTTGAAGCCGATCGGCGGTGCTTGGCGTAGAGGGGAACGGTTGTGTACAAGATGCTGGCGGTTGTTTTCAACGATGAGGCAGGAGATCGATTATGACTGACCCACGCGTGACGGGAGCATGGCACCAGATCAAAGGCAAAATAAGGGAGCAGTGGGGCAAGCTCACCGACGATGACCTGAAACAACTGGCAGGTCATGCGGAACAGCTGGCCGGAAAACTGCAGGCGCGCTACGGCTTTGCGCGCGAGGAGGCGGAACGACAGGCGCAGGAATTTCGCAAACGGATTAACTGGCACTAGCTCGTTGTCGATGATCCGTTTCGTTTACACGGGAGGACAGGAATGACTGTCAGACCTTCTATTGATTCTCCGCGAAGCTCAAAATCCAATCCCACAACACCAGCCGAGTGGACAGTGGGCTCGCAGGTCATGGCGCCATTGCGACGGTCGCTTGACTTGCTCGCTCGGGCGTTGCCGCTCGCAATGTTGGCGGCGCTCCTTCCCACAGCCCCGACCCTGTGCTCCGCCGCGAGTGCCGAATCACTGTCGGAGCGCAAAGCTACCGAGCAGGAGCTCGGCACGGCCATCTATGACAACCTGAAGGCCCAGCGGGTGATCATTGAATCCTCCCCGCTGTATGACGTCCTGACTCCAATAAGCAGCGCAATCGTGCGCGCGGCCCAGCCGCGTTACTACCTGCCCATCAAGGTGTGGCTCGTCCATGCTGCTCAGCCGAACGCCTTCGCGACGCCTGGCGGGAACGTATTCGTCACCGATGAGCTACTCTACTTCGCGAAGAACCGCGAGGAGCTCGCCGGAACCTTATGCCACGAGGTCTCGCACCTCATCCATGAGGACTCCATGGAGCTGGCCGAAAAGCAGGAACGGCTGCTGCGGCGCGAGCTCGGCGCCACGATTCTCTTAGGGCCCTCCGCTCGAAATGTGCTCGCCATCACCCTGATCGGCAAGCTTCAGTCGCTGCGGTACTCACGCGACGTGGAATCACGCGCTGACCTTACGGGCGCGGACGTGTGCGCGTCCGCCGGGTTTAACCCGTGGGGTCTGGTCTGGCTTTTTGGCGCGTTCGAGAGCAGCCAATCTATAGAAAGACCGGCGTTCCTGTCGGATCACCCTGACAACCAAAGTCGCATCGACGCTCTCAAGCAGCAGTTCGCGGCCAATCCCCAGCGGTTCGGTCAGTTCAGCTCCGAAGAGACCTCAGCCTCCCCGATCGCGATCCCCAAGAAGGCACCGGTGGTTTTCCTGCGCTAGCCACCCTGCGAGCTACCGAGACGCCGGGACCTGGCGTCGCATCCACCTGGACGGTCTTACCCGGCTTGCGCCCGTGCCCGTGCAGAGGTGCTCCGGGCATGTCGGAAGAGCAGCCCCTTCGCGAGTTGCACGAGCAGCAGATACAGGAGCGTTGCTACCGCTACGAAGAAATAGAAAGCTCCGCTTAGCGGCGCAAACCCCAGCGGTCCGGCGAGTCCGCTCCAGGGCAGGATCGCACCGACGGCGACGACCAGGAGCGTTGTGATCAGAAGTGGCCGGCTAGGCTTGCTGGCTAAGGGATTACCCATCGTGCGGATGACGTAAATTACCAGCGTCTGGGTGGCGAGTGACTCGACGAACCAGCCGGTATGGAAGAAGCGTTCACTGGCACTGAAGTAGTGCAGCAACACGTAGAACGTCAGGAAGTCGAACACGGAGCTGATGGGGCCGATGTACAGCATGACTTTGCGGATCAACCCGATATCCCATTGCCGGGGCTTGCTGAGGAAATCAGCATCGACGTTGTCGGTCGGAATAGTGATCTGCGAGAAGTCGTACAGAAAGTTGTTCAGCAGGATCTGTGTTGGCAGCATGGGCAGGAACGGCAGGAAGGTCGAGGCCCCCGCCATGCTGAACATGTTGCCGAAGTTGGAGCTGGTCCCCATGAGCAGATATTTCATGACATTGCCCACGGCCTTGCGTCCCTCGAGGATGCCGCTCGTCAGCACCTGAAGGCCCGGCTCGACCAGAATAATGTCGGCGGCCTCGCGCGCTACATCCACGGCGGAGGCTACCGAGATGCCCACATCCGCCGCGTGGAGCGAGGGTGCATCATTGATGCCATCGCCCATGAAGCCGACCACGTGACCCCGATGCTTGAGCGCCATCAATATGCGGTTCTTCTGCGCCGGAGAGGCGCGGGCGAACACCGTGGTCTCTTCCACCACCGCCTCGAGCGCCGGATCGGTCATCTTCTCGATCTCTTCCCCGAGCACGATCTTGCCGGGATCGACCCCCACCTGCGTGCACACCTGCGAGGTCACCAGATCACCATCGCCGGTGATGATCTTCACGCGAACGCCCGCGTCGCGTAATCCTGCGAGCGCTGCCGCGGCATCCGGCAGTGGCTTGTCGGAAAAGGCAACGTAGCCGGCGAGGATCAGATTGCGCTCATCGCTGGCGGAGTAGTTCTCGTGGGCGTCCACCATCACGTATGCCACGGCCAGTACCCGCAGTCCCTTGCGACTCAAGTCCTCGAAGGTTGCCTGGCAGCGTGCGCGCAGCCCGGCATCGAGCGGCGTGACCTGCCCCTCGTGCTCTACTGCCACGCTACGCTCGAGCACTCCCTCGGGTGCACCCTTCGTGATCAAAAGCCGCTGTGATTCGCGCTCGAGCACGACGGAAAGCCGCCGGCGCTCGAAGTCGTAGGGGATCTCGTCGACCTTCTGGTAAGCGCTCTCTTCAGAGGTCTGCGACGCGCTGAGGATCGCCTCATCGAGGGGGCTGCGGATTCCCGTTTGGTTGCGGCTGTTGAGGCGCGCCAGCGTCAGCACCCGCGCTGAGAGCTCTCCCCAGGGGTCGAGACAGCGATCGAGGCTCATGCTGCCGCTGGTAATGGTGCCCGTCTTATCACTGCAGAGCACATCGATGCTGCCGAAGTTTTGGATGGCGGCGAGGTGTCTGACGATGACCTTTTTGCGCGCCATCGCCCGCGCGCCGTTGGCGAGTGTTACCGAGACGATCATCGGCAGGAACTCAGGGGTGAGACCCACGGCGAGTGCCACGGCAAAGAGCAGCGATTGAAGGGGATCACGATGCTTGACGATCCCCACAATGATGAGAAAGAGGACGAGGAAGAACACCGTACGGGTGAGAAACAGGCTGAAATCCTTGAGTCCGCGCTCGAAACTGCTGAGCTCGGGGGGCGCGGCAAGGCGTGCGGCGATGTCGCCAAACGCCGTGGCGGTGCCCGTCGTGACGATTAGCGCCTTGGCGCTTCCGCTGGTTACGGAGGTGCCCAGAAAAACCATGTTCACGGCGTCGGGGCGCGTCGATGCGGCATCGCCGCGAGCCTGCTTCTCCGCCGGCAGCGATTCTCCCGTGAGCGCCGCCTGCTGCACATATAGATCGCGGGACTCCAGCAGCCGCGCATCGGCCGGAACCATATCGCCGGCCGAAAGGCGCACCACATCGCCGCGAACGACCTCGGCACACGGGATGTCCACCCATTGCCCATCGCGCAGCACCGTAGCCTTCGGCGCCACTTGTGCCTGCAGCTGCTCGACCGCCCTCTGTGAGCGACGAGTCTGCGTAAAATCGAGCGCGTTGCTCAGAATGACGATCGCAAGGATGATGCTGGCGTCGGTCGCATCCCCAAGAGCTGCCGAAGCAGCCGCTGCGATCAGCAACACCAAGACAAGCGGATTCGAGAACAGACGCAGGAAGTCGGCCACCGCCGAGCGACGCTTGCGGGGTGAGGGATTGTTAGGACCGTACTGGGCGAGCCGCTGGGCAGCGGTCTCGGAAGTGAGCCCTGCGGCTACGGCCGCTTCAGTGATCTTGTCCAAGTCGAAGCACGCACGATGCGAATGTGCCCATCTGCGCGGCACGCATGCGAGTTCGGGCTAGCTCTCGACCAATCACTGGATCTGCTGCCTCCGCCTGGCCCCTTCCTCACATCCTAGAGCATTCGCTACTACGGGATTGCCCGGACTGCTATGTGGCTCCGGCGCGCACAACAACCACGGTCCTGTCCGCAGCCTGGAGCACCTTTTGAGCGACGCTGCCGAATGGCCATCCCCATCGACTGATTCCAGTGCGGCCGTGTGTGGTCATGACGATCCGGTCAATGTTTTGCTTGTCGGCAAAATCGAGAATCACTTCGGCCGGATTACCCATTGCCACGGCAATTTCGGGCTTCACCTTCTGCCACTGCGGGCGGCTGGAGATAGATTTCAGGTAATCAAGCGCACACGCTCTTCTTCTATCCCACTGCTGATCAATGGTGATGACTTCACCCCCTCCATAGATGACGTCTTCAATCTTCGGCACGACGTGAAGGAGAATCACTCGTGAATCGGTCAGTTCCGCGATGGCTCCAACCTCATCCAAGGCGAACTCCGCAAGCGGTGAACCATCGAGCGGCACCAAAATCCGCTTAGATTGCACAGTCATCATTAAATGCCCCCGGACGAGTTCTGGCAGAGCACTCGCGTGCCCTTTGAGATCATGAGGTATCGGGAGGCAAGGCTCACATCGTAGTTGTGCGTACGTCCGTCATGTCTTCGGTTGATGAAAGTGCGGCCGACTAAGCGCGACCAAGGAGGGCTACCTAAGGCGGTACCTATGCCGTTGGCCGCGGTGGTGCAGATCCGTGCTACGACTGGCAATCTGATCGAGGTCCTCACGCTCCCGCGGCGTTAGGGATTACGGCGCCCAATTTCAGATCCACCGGCAAGTCACCTTCGGAGGCGCTGCCGATGCCACGTGGACATGATCAAGCTTGGAGGCCTCGGAGCCCGTGTTCGGTACGGCGGAGGCTCGCATGCAGAACGTGGTCGCCGCCGCCTTGTGCAGAACCGAGTTGTGCACCCTCGGCGTCTGATGCACGAGCAGTGAGCGTTATGTGAGTCGAGCTCCGATAGACTGAGATCGTCAAACAACGTGCTCCCCTCCCCCACGCACGTTGTATCGTTGTCGGCGGGCCTTCCCGGCCCGCCGACCTTTCTGAAATGAGCGCCAAAGATCGGGCGGCCGAAGGACACCGCCGGCGGTAGCTGGTGAGCGCAGTTTCCATGTCGCGCAGCCTCGTGAGGCGGGCGCCGTCAAACCGAGCCAAGGTCAGCTCGTACCTTCTGCGAAGGTGAAATTAAGGCGATGTCGACGCAGCCAGATCCCGGCGAGCAGCGCGCCGGCTTGTGATCCCGACGCGACCTCGACATCCCGGAGCGCACGACGCCAACGCGCAGCGCGGTCGCCAACCGCTTTCGTTGCGTAGGCGACGCACGTGCGTCGCGTCTGCTCGAATCGCCACAGAGCGCGGTTCAAAACTTTGCCCTCATGCCTCGGCAGATGGGGAGATCAAGGACCACATTACGTCAGACTAGGCCGGTTCGAATCACCCGGTTCGGGCGATTTCCTGGGATGTGATCTGTCCAATCTCATCACCAGCGCGGTCGGGGCTATGGCCGCTGTCGCGGATTAGCCGCCTGCGCCCTGCATCAGCGTTGAGCTTTGCTCTTGTTCAGTGTCACAGCGGCCCGAACGAGCGTCTTCAACGCCTCCTCGTCTGGCTTCTCGCCCGCGTGAAAATCGATGGCACGCCTCGTGTTCCCTTCAAGGCTGGAGTTGAAGAGCCTCGAAGGATCCTTGAGCGCCGCCCCTTTGGCGAAGGTCATCTTCACCACGCTCTTGTAAGTCTCGCCGGTGCAGATGATTCCATCGTGCGACCACACCGGAACTCCTCGCCACTTCCACTCCTCGACGACGTCGGGAGCGGCCTCCTTGACCAGGTGGCGGAGCCGGCTCAGCATCTTGCCCCGCCAGTCGCCGAGCTCCTTGATCCTCGCGTCGATCAACTGCGGGGCGGGCTTTTGCCGCGGTGACCCCGGCTTCTTTGGCGCGTTCTTCTTCATATTGGCCTCTGCGCTGCTCAACGTGCTGCGTTGACCCGAATCTCCGGAAATTTGTCATCATAAAAGGCGAGCCGGTCCTTGAGCGCATGATGCTCATCGAATGGGGCCTCGTACGACCAGACTGCATCGCGCAGCGTGCGGCCTGCGACCCTGAGATTGAAATAGCGCGCCGTGCCTTTGAAGGGACACTGGGTGGTCGTGCTCGATGGCTCGAGTTTGTCCATCGCGACCGCCGCACGTGGAAAGTACAGCCGCGGCGGACTCTTGTCCTCGTCAACGCGAATCACATCGTCCGAGACCGCGACGGTCTCCGCGTCCACCTGAACCTGCACCTTGCCGGCGAGCTGGCTCTCCTTGACTTGGTGCAGCGGCCATTGATGGTGTCCAGGTGATCTCATGCTGGCTCCTTCTGATAGAAATCGTACGTGTGGCGATACGGGGTGGCGGTCAGGTAGCGCCACGTTCCCAACGGCTGAAATCGAACCTTCTTGAAGCGTTGCAGGCTCGCAATGGCGGCCAGCGACACCGGCGTGCGCTGCGGGATGTCGTCCCAGCCCAGTAGCAGCTGTCCTCCGGGCGCGAGACAAGAGTGACACTGTGCGAACGCCGCTTCGCATTGCGCCGCCGAGTCGAGCCCCCACCCCAATACACCGTTGCAAACGAGCAGATCAAAGAAGCCCGCCGGAAAATGAGAGTCCAGTTCCTCGAGCGGGGCCACGACGTGCTGCTGCGCGCCGAACTCGCGCTGCGTAACGTCCGCATCGAGCGTCCAGAAGTCGTGCTGCGCGAAATGCTCGCGCCCGTAGTGCTCGGTATACAGCCCGCAACCCACGAAGAGCACGCGCCGTATCCCGGAGTTTTCCCTGTAGTGTGGAAAGATGACCTGCTCGAGGACCCTTCGATCCTCGGTCGGCAGAGGATCCGAGAACCCCGCCCACTTGCGTAGCAGGTGATAGGCGAATCCCCACTCGGTCACGCACCGTAGCAGCGCCTTCCACTTGGACGGTGGTGCCCCGATCGCAGCTTGATAGATTGCAAGTTCAGTCTGACGTCTCGCTCGCTCGCGCATGTCCATTCTCGAATCCCTCCATGGTCTAGTGCGAGCTCTCGCTGAGTTCCGGCGCGCTCTCCTGACGCCAATGGAAGGTAGCATTGAAAGTTCCATGAAAGGAAAGGGCAGCGGTGCCCGGGCAAAGGATTGCAACGCTCATCCATGCCGTGCCACAGACGCAGCTTTTACGCGAGGTGCCTTCGACCAATAATGGACCACGCCGCGATGCTGCGTCGCATCACACCCGCGACCATGCTCCCGGTTGCCGACGCCGCTCGCTGTTGGCTGGCTCAAACGCCGCATCGAGCCGCCTCGCTCGAGGCCGCCGGAGTCTGTCCAGGCGGGAGGGTGTGTGTTGCTGCAGCAGTATGAGAATTATGGGTATGCTGCGGATGATCGTGCAGGCGTGAGGCAATAGATCGGTGCGGCAGGTGGTGGGCAGATTTTCCTTTGCGCTCCAGGCACTTACGTCCGCTTGCCTGCTCACCGCCGCGGGGACTTCCGCGGCAGCGGACAGCACGCCTCCTCAGTGGGGCTTGATCCAGCATTACTGCACCGAGTGCCACAATGTCCAGGACTGGGCCGGCGGCGTCGCGTTCGACACCATGTCCGCCGAGGAGGTCCCCTCGGATGCCAAGGTGTGGGAGGACGCGATCAGCAAGCTGCGCGGCGGCTTCATGCCCCCGCCGAACGCCAAGCAGCACCCCGATCGGGCTCAGGTAACGGAGCTCGTCTCCTGGCTCGCGGGCACGCTCGACAACCACGCCAGCCCGGTGGCGGGCCGTATTCCGTTACGGCGCCTGAATCGGCGCGAGTACGCCAACGCAATACGCGACCTGCTGGCGCTCGACATCGATGCTGCAGCGCTACTGCCGGATGATCATCACAAGACCGGGTATGACACCGATGCTGCGAGGCTGCAGGTCTCACCCTCTTATGTGGATCAATACGTGAACGCGGCGCGCGTGGTGGCGGCACAGGCCGTGGGCAATCCCAAGGCCCCCGCAGTCACGACGACGTTCGGTCCCCTCGGCGACATGGTGATCTCACTGCAGGTGCGCGGCCATCCTGGCGAGGGCAATCAGCAGCTCTATCGGGATGGGATGCCGTTCGGCACCCGCGGCGGCATCAGTGGCGAGTACGTCTTCCCCGCGGACGGTGAGTACGCACTGACCATCGGCGACTTGGCACTGGGACGCGATGTGCCGCTGATGGAGTTCGACAACATCGTCGTGGCACTGCTGGACGGCAAGGAGTTCTTCCGCACCCACATCGGCGGGGACGCGGACCAGAAAGCCATCGATCAGCAGCAACAGACGGCGGTGGAGGCGATCAACGGACGGCTGCGCAACATCCGCTTTCACGCGACACAGGGGCAGCACCGCGTCGCCGTCACGTTCGTACACCGTGACTTCGCCGAAAGCGACGAGCGGCTGCGAGTAACTGCCTTGGAGGGCGGGCAGGAGCGCGTGCAGCTGATGCACGCCTTCCAGATCCGCGGTCCGCTCACCGTCACCGGCCTCAGCGATTCGCCGACGCGGGCGAAGATATTCCTCTGTCATCCGACGCACGCGGAGGAGGAGGCGCCCTGCGCTCATCGGATCATCGAGCATCTCGCGCGGCTCGCCTTCCGCCGCCCCGTGAGCGAGGCGGATCTGCAACCCCTGCTGGGCTTCTACGAGGCCGGCCGCCGGGACGGAGGCTTCGAAGCGGGCATTCGCGATGCGCTCTCCGGCATTCTGGCGAGTCCCTGGTTCCTCTACCGCGTGGAGACACCCGCGGAACAGGTGCGCACCGGTGGTGCACCCGCGGGCACGCTCAGCGACTTGTCGCTGGCTTCGCGCCTGTCCTTCTTCCTCTGGAGCAGCATTCCGGATGATGAGCTGTTGCGGCTCGCCGCAAGCAGCCAGCTCAGCGATCCAAAAGTGCTGGAGCAGCAAGTGCACCGGATGCTGGCTGATCCGCGCTCGAAGTCCCTCGTCGACGGCTTCGTGTTTCAATGGCTCAATCTCGGGCGACTCGACGAGATCGTTCCGGATCGCGTCCAGTTCCCCTACGCAACCGGAGCGCTGGATCCGCGTCCGCTGTTCAAGCGGGAGCTCTCGCTCTTTCTCGATAGCGTGCTGCGATCGGATCAGCCGGTCACGGCGTTGCTCACGGCAGACTACACCTACCTCAATGAATCGCTCGCCATGCTCTACGGCATGGAGGATGTGAAGGGCGGCCAGTTCCGCCGTGTGCAACTGACCGACTCGAGACGCTGGGGTCTGCTGGGCAAAGGCGCGATCCTGATGCTCACCGCCAATCCGGATCGCACCGCACCCGTGCTGCGTGGCGCCTGGGTTGTCGAGCGGGTATTCGGCTCGCCCGCCCCCACGCCACCACCCAACGTACCCACCCTGCCCGAGAACGTGCACGGCAAGCCGCCCAAGACCGTGCGCGAGCGCGTTATGCAACACAGCACGAATCCCACGTGCCATGCCTGCCACGGCGTCATGGATCCGCTCGGTTTCGCGCTCGAGAACTTCAACACCGTGGGTCAGTTCCGCGAGCTCGACCCGGCCACGCACACGCCCATCGATACCACCGGTACGCTGGCGGATGGCACGGTCATCAAAGGTCCCGACGACCTGCGGCGGGCGCTCATGGCGCGGTCGGATCTGTTCGTGCAGACGCTCACCGCGCAGCTGATGTCGTATGCCATCGGCCGGCCGCTCGATTACTATGACATGCCCGTGGTGCGCCGCATCGCGCACGATGCGGAGCGCGATCACGATCGTTTTTCGACCATCGTCCTGAAGGTGGTGGAGAGTGACGCCTTCCGCAAACGCGAGCCGCCGGCCCCGGCACCGCAGCCCCCTGTGAAGAGCGCCGCACTGGCCGCTCCGACCGCCGATCAGACTGGAGGTAATTGAGCCGTGTTCCTCACCAGGAAGCACCTCTCGCGTCGCACTGTCCTAAAGGGCGCCGGGGCAGCCATTGCGCTGCCACTGCTCGATGCCATGATTCCGGCTGGCACGGCACTCGCGAATACCCCCGCCGCGGTGAAGCCACGCCTCGGATTCGTTTACTTCCCGCATGGCGCGGTGCAAAAGTTTTGGACTCCCGATGGTACCGGCCGGGATTTCAAGTTCTCCCCGATCCTCAAGCCTCTGGAGCCGCTGCGCGACTACGTGACGGTGGTGAGCGGCCTGCGCAACAAGGGTGGTGAGAGCTCCGATCCGCACGGCATTATTGAGAGCACCTGGCTCACGTGCGTACACCCGCAGGACCGCAAGCCCACTGGCGATGCCGGGGTGAGCGCCGATCAGTTGGCCGCACGACAGATCGGCCAGGACACTCCGCTGCCCTCGCTCGAACTTTGCGGCGAGCCCGGCGGCTACAGCTCGGTCTCGTACCGCACGCCGCTCCAGCAGATGCCCATGGAGGGTAATCCGCGCAAGGTTTTCTACGGCATGTTCGGCCAAGGCGATTCCAACGAGGAACGCCGCGCGATCATCAACTCCCAGGGAAGCCTGCTCGACTACGCCCGCCAGGCGACCGCCGATCTCAACCGCCAGCTCGACACCTCTGACCGTGCCATCGTCAGCGATTATTTGGACTCTGTGCGCGAGATCGAGCGGCGCGTGCAGAAGCTCAAGGTGGCCTCCGAGTCCTTCGGCGACCTGCCGAATGCGCCGCTGGGCGCGCCCGAGGACTTCACCGAGCTGCTCGACGTGCAGTTTGAGATGATGGCGCTCGCCTGGCAGACGAACCAGACCCGCGTGGCGACTTTCAAGCTCGCCAATGAGGCCACCATGCGCGCCTACACCATGGTGAATGTGACCGAGGCGTTCCATCCCCTCTCCCACCACGGTGAGAAGGAGGAAGCCTTCGACAAGCTGCTGCGCATCCAGTCCTTCCACACGATCCGCATGGCTAAATTCGCGCAGCGCCTGAAGGGGATGAAGGAAGGCAGCGGCAGCGTGCTCGACAGCTGCGTCATTCTGTATGGGAGCAACATGGCCAACTCGGACCGGCACAACAACGATCCGCTGCCTCAGGTCATCGTCGGGCACGGCGGCGGCATCAAGGGCGGCCAGCACGTGCATTACCCTCAGGACACGCCGCACGCGAACCTCCTCGTCACCCTGCTGCAGAAGGTGGGTGCCCCCGTGCAGAACTTTCCGCTGAGCACGGGAGTGCTCGCGGAGGTCTGAAGATGCGCGCACTGGCCGGAATTTGCGCCATGGGGCTGCTGGCTCTCTCGACAGGTCACGCTACCGATGGCGATCCATCGCTGCCGGGGGCGGCACCGGATGCGCGCGGCCCAGATGGCAGTACGCCACTCGAGTGGGCGGTATACCGCAGCGACGTCGCCGCCGTGAAGCGCTTGCTGAAGGAAGGCGCAAAGGTCGACGAGGCCAACCTCTATGGCGCGACACCCATGCAGATGGCGGCCGCGACCGGCAACACACAGATTCTGAAGCTGCTGCTCGATGCGGGTGCGAACGCGGACTCGCCGAATGCGGACGGGCAGACGGCCCTTATGGAGGTTGCCCGCACGGGCAATGTCGAGGCGGCGAAACTGCTTCTGCGGCACGGCGCCACGGTCGATGCGCGCGAGAGCTGGGGCGAGCAGACCGCGCTCATGTGGGCGAGCGCGCGCCGGCATCCGCAGATGATGGAGCTGCTCATCTCCCACGGCGCCGATGTGAATGCGCGCAGCGCGTGGCGCAACTGGGAACGCCACGTCACCGCCGAGAGCCGCGCGAAGCGCACCAACGCCGGCGGGCTTACCCCGCTTATGTACGCCGCGCGCGAGAACTGCCCGGAATGCGTCAACGTCCTCATCAAGCATCGGGTTGATGTCGATCTGCCCGATCCCGACGGCGTTGCGCCGGTGAGCATCGCCATCATGAACACCAACTGGGACATCGCCAAACGGCTGATCGACGCTGGCGCCGATGTCAACCAGTGGGACATGTACGGTCAGGCGCCGCTCTACGCGGCCGTCGTGAACAGTGTGCCGCGGCCGCCCTCAATATTCGGCGGCGGTCCCGTCCCCAAGCCGCTCGACCCGCCGGAGAAGGCGACTCCACGGGAGGTCATCGCGCTGCTGCTGGCCAAGGGCGCGAATCCAAACATGCAGCTGTTCTACCGTCCTGCCGGCCGGTCCGCCGGCGGGGCCGCCCGCGGCGCGACCCCGCTGATGGCCGCGGCCGCCGAGGACAACGTGGATCTGGTGAAGCTGCTGCTGGCGCACGGTGCGGACCCGAAGCTTTACCAGGCCGACAATCAAACGCCGATCATGGCGGCGCTCGGCGGGCGCGGAGCCTTCGGCGGCGGCGGCGCAGCCAACGCCGATGGTGCCCTTGAAGTCCTGAAGGCGCTGCACGACGCCGGCACCGAAGTGAACATCATGTCCATCCAGCACCATCTGCTGCGCACGCGCGGTGGCACGGCGTTGCACTTCGCCGTTCGCGCGGGCTTGCCCGAAGCCGTAAAGCTGCTCGTATCGTGGGGCATCGACGTGAACGCACGAGACCCCGATGGACTTACCGCGCTCGACTACGCCATGGCGCGCGGCTATGTACCCTTCCTGGCGCAGCGGCTGCCCCCGCGGCTGGACTTGGCGAAGTTGCTGCGCGACTCCGGCGCAACGACCGAGCTGTCCAAGACCCCCGAGTGGCCGCCGGTGGGGCCGCCGATCGGATATGAGGCCACCATCTGGCCCTTGCAGCCGAGCGATGCCCTCAGTGCCGCGAGCACGAAATATCCGCCGATGTATCCGCCCGGCGACTTGCCCAAGTTCCTGGCAGCGCAGGGTGTGATCCCGAAGATCCTGGCCGGCTCTGACGCCAGCGCGCCCGCGGCGCCGTCCATTGCCAAAGCGCAACGATAGCGCTCGAGGACAAGATGAATCCGCTTTCGCGCCGCCGCCTGCTGAGTGGCGGCCTCGATGTGTTGGGCGGTGCCTCGGTGGCGGCGGCCCTCGGCTCGCTCGGGTGGGTCCCCTCGCGCGCCATGGCGTCCGGCGGCGCGACGATTGAGAGCGTGCCGCTCACGCCAAAGGGCAGGGGTGGACTTACGCTACTGCAGGGCGCCGGCTGCAACGTCGTGGCGGTGTCGAGCCCTGATGGGGCGCTGCTGATCGATGGGGGCCTCGCGGCGAACTCCAAAGCGCTCCTCAAAGCCGTGGGTGAGGCTACGGGCAGCACCCGCGTGAGCACGCTCATCAATACACACTGGCACCCCGAGCAGACGGGCTCCAACCTGCCCATCGGGAGCAAGGGCGGTGTCATCATCGCGCACGAGGTCACACGGCTCTACGAGGGGCGCAAGGCGACCTCGGTCTGCTACCAGGGGACATACGGGCCCCTGCCCGAGAAGGCCCGCGCTACGAAGACCACCCGCACCTCGGGTTCGCTGGAATTTGCGGGCCAACACATCGATTACGGCTACCTGCCCGCGGCGCACACCGACGGTGACCTCTATGTCCACTTCCCCGATGCGAGTATTCTCATCGCCGGTGGCCCGGTCTCGGGCAGCCGCTGGCCTGTCCTTGACGTCCATAATGGCGGCTGGCTCGGCGGCCTCGTGCGCGCGTACGAAAAGCTCGCGACGCTGGTCAAGCCCGACACCCGCGTAGTGCCCGCAGACGGCAAGTTGCTCACCGGTGCCGACATTGTCCGCTTCCGCGACATCTATCAGAAGCTATTCGCGGAGATGTTCGTGTATTTCAACAAGGGCTTCGGCCCGTCGGATGCCGTCGCGGCGCGTCCGCTCAAAAAATATGAAGACGAGCTTCAGGATGTCTCTATATTCATCGCCGGCGCGTACCGCAGCTTGCTGCAGGCGTACGTACCGGACTGAGAGCCTGCTGCAGCGACTCGAGAGGCGATCATGAGTCAATCGGAACTTGCGCAGCTCGTCGCGATGCTGCGCTCGAGCGGGCCCGATCTGAAGGCGCCGCCCGCGCAGTTGCGCAAGGATTTCAGCGCGATGGTCGGCGCCGCGCCGCTGGCGCCCGAGTTGGAATTTGAGCCCACATCGCTCGGCGCAGTACCCGCGCTCGTCTGCATGTCCCCCGGCGCGCGCTCGGATCGTTGCCTGCTCTATCTACACGGTGGCGCGTTTGTGATCGGCAGTGCGCAGGACTACCGTTCGCTGTTCGGGGAGCTGGGCCGCGCAACCGGGGTGCGTGCCGTAGCCCCTGACTACCGCCTGGCACCCGAGCACCCCTTCCCCGCCGCCATCGACGATGTCCTTACAGCCTATCGCGCCCTGCTCGCCGAGGGCCGCCCCGCTTCCAGCATCGTGCTCGCGGGCGACTCAGCCGGCGGCGCGCTCGTGACCGGGCTGCTGATCGCCGCGCGCGATGCAGGCCTGCCGATGCCCGCGGGTGCGCTGCTGATCTCGCCGTGGGTCGATCTCGCCTGTGAAGGACGCTCGATGAGCACCAAGGCCGTCGCGGACCCGGCGCTCACCCGAGAGGGGTTGCTGGTGCACGCGGCGCTTTATCTGGGTCGACGACCTGCGCAGACGCCGCTCGCGTCGCCTCTGCACGCCGATCTGACCGGGTTACCTCCGCTCCTGGTGCAAGTGGGCACGGCGGAGATTCTGCTGGATGATTCACTGCGCCTGGCGGCCCGCGCCGCCGAGGCGAACGTGCGCATCTCGTTGAGCGTGTGGCCCGACATGCCCCATGTGTGGCACTTCTTCGGATTCATGCTCGAGGAGGGGCGCCGCGCCATTGGCGAGGCGGCCGAGTTTCTGCGGGCGCGCCTCGGAAACTGATGTGCTAAGCGATCAATGGAAGGTTTAGTCATGCCGCAGGACTCCGCCCGGCGCAACGATTTCGACGCAGTGATCGTGGGTGCGGGATTCGCGGGCATCTGTGCCCTGCATCGGCTGCGCGCGCTGGGACTCTCGGTCCAGGCACTCGAAGCCGCAGACGATATAGGCGGCACCTGGTACTGGAACCGCTATCCCGGTGCGCGCTGCGACGTGGAGAGCATGTGCTACTCGTACTCCTTCTCTCCCGAGCTCGAGCGCGAATGGCTGTGGACGGAGCGCTACGCGACGCAGGCGGAGATTCTGCGTTACCTCGAACACGTGGTGGAGCGCTTTGCGCTGCGGCCGTTGATCCGCTTCCGAACGCGGCTGACACGCGCAATCCTCGATGAGTCGAGCGGGTGCTGGCAGCTTTTCACCGACCGGGGCGAGCCACTGACGGCTCGCTTTATCGTCATGGCAACCGGCTGCCTGTCGGAACCGCGGCTGCCGGTGATTCCCGGTCTCGAGGATTTCCAGGGACGTACTTATCAGACGAGTCGTTGGCCACACGAGAGCGTCGACTTCAGCGGTCAGCGCGTCGGGGTGATCGGGACGGGCTCCTCGGGGATTCAGTGCATCCCGGTGATCGCCGCGCAAGCGGCGCACCTGACCGTCTTCCAGCGCACGCCCAACTTCAGCGTGCCCGCCCATAACGCGCCGCTCGATCCGGTGGCGCGCCGAGAGCTGATGAACAACTACCCCCCGTTCCGCAAGGCATTGCGGGAGGGATTCACTTCACTTGTGCCGGAGACGCCTCAGCCCTCGGCACTCGAGCTCACCTCCGAGGAGCGCGAGCAGCGCTATCAGGCCGCCTGGAAAGAAGGTGGTATTAAGCTGATGTTCTGCGTCTCGGATGCGATCGTCAGCAAGCCCGCGAACGACACGCTCGCTCACTTCGTGCGCGAGCGCATCAGAGAGATCGTCAAGGACCCCGAGGTTGCACAGCGTCTTCTGCCGAAAGACTATCCGCTCGGGACCAAGCGGCTCTGCGTGGACAGCGATTACTTCGCCACCTATAACCGCCAAAACGTCACGCTCGTGGATCTGCGCGCGACCCCGATCATCGGCGCGACGCGCCTGGGTCTACGCACACAGGCAGCGGAGTATCCCTTGGATAGTCTCATCTTCGCGACCGGGTTCGATGCGATGACGGGCGCGCTATCTGCGATCGAGATCCGTGGACGCGAGGGCAGATGCCTGGTTGACGAATGGCGCGATGGCCCCCGCACCTATCTCGGGATCTGCGTTGCGGGTTTTCCGAATCTTTTCATGATCACGGGCCCCGGCAGCCCCTCGGTACTCAGCAACATGGTGATCTCGATCGAGCAGCACGTCGAGTTCATCGCCGAGCTCATCGGCGCCATGCGAGCGCAAGGGGCGCGCACGGCCGAGGCGCAGGAGGCCGCGCAGCAAGCATGGGTCACACACGTGGCCGAGGTCGCGAGCGGCACACTGTTCCCGCAGGCGAACTCGTGGTACATGGGATCCAACATCCCGGGCAAGCCGCGCGTGTTCCTGCCCTACGTCGGCGGCGTCGGCCCCTATCGCAAGAAGTGTGAGGAGCTCGCGGCCGCCGGCTATGCCGGGTTCGAGCTGCGCGCCTGAGGTCCCACCCAACCAAGACAGCGGGTAACGAACATGGCGGTGAATGCAGAGATTGCCGCGCGCGCGGCATTGCCTGAGTCGTCCACGCTTGCGGAGGCGGATTATCCGCCGACGTCCCAAGGATGGTACTGCGTCTTTGCGCTCGCGCTCGCGGTGATGGTCAACTTTCTCGACCGCGGCATCCTCAGCCTGCTGGTAGAGCCGATCAAGCGCGACCTGCACCTGTCCGATGTGCAGATGAGCCTTGTCATGGGCTTCGCCTTCACCTCTTTCTATGTGGTGCTCGGGCTGCCGATCGCGCGGCTGGTCGACCGCAAGAGCCGCAAGCTCATCATGGCCGCAGGAATCACCATCTGGAGCGTCATGACGATGCTCTGCGGTCTGGCCACGAATTTCTGGCACCTGTTCCTGGCGCGCATGGGACTCGGCGTCGGTGAGACCACGAGCGGCCCCTCGGCGTATTCGCTCATGTCCGACTACTTTCCCCCGCAACGGCTGCCGCGTGCCATCTCCTTCATGCAGGTCGGCTTCGTGGTGGGGAACGGCCTTGCGCTGATCTTGGGTGCCGGAATCATCGATTTCGTCGCCGCAAACCCGAACCTGAGTCTGCCCGTGGTCGGCAAGCTACACGGCTGGCAGATGGTGCTGATGCTCGTTGGCTTTCCGGGGCTGGCGGTCGCGGCCGTCATGGCAAGCGTGCGCGAGCCGCCCAGGCGAGGCGGCGCGCAGTCGATGCCGACGCCCATCGCGGATGTCTTTCGACTTATCCTGCACCACAAGCTGGTCTACCTGCCGCTGTTCGTGGGCATGGGGTTACGCTCGGCGCAGATGTTCGGCCTGCAGATGTGGGGCGCGGCCTTCTACGGCCGCACCTTTGGCTGGTCTCCCTCCCAGGTCGGCTACATCTCGGGTTTGAGCATCTTCATCGCTTGGCCGATCGGCATCGCCATCGGCGGCTGGCTCGCCGAGCGCTACTGGAAGCAGGGTGTACACGACGGCAACGTGCGCGTCGTGGTGCTGAGTACCCTCGTGTCCGTACCCGCCGGTATCGCGGGGCCTCTCATGCCCACTGCCTGGCTCGCGGTCGCTTGCCTGCTATTTGCATCGATGACCTCGATGATCCCCGCGGCCGCGGAGAACGCGGCTATTCAGACTGTCACCCCCAATCGACTGCGCGGCCAGATGACGTTTCTGTTCTTGTTCATCATGAATGTAGTCGGGACCGGGCTCGGTCCCATGATCATCGGTGCGCTCAATCAGTATGTGTTTGGCGAGGAGCACATCCGCGTGTCGCTCGCGGCGGCGGGCGTGTTCATGGGAATCCCCGCGGTCTATGTCTTCTGGCGCGGCCTCAGGCCGTACGGCCTGGCGATTGCCACGGGCAGGCCGCTCACCTAAGGCTGCGCGCCCTCTTTGCCACACGCGGCATCGAGGCTAATGCACGCGCGTCGCCGTCAGCTCCTCTTGAGCGACGCCCGCGACATCGCGAGTGAATTTGATCTCGTTGCTCGAGACGATCTTGCCGGTGTAGACGATACGCAGCGCATTGCCCTGGTAGTTCAGGTTCTCGACAAAGGACACCTTGTCGCCATCGACCTTCCCGTCGCTTAGCGTCGAATCACCGTTGGCGGACTTCGCCGTCCCCGTGAGCTGGGTGCCCTTGACTGCAAAGGTGTAGGTGTATTCTTGCTTGCCGATTTGAGTGTCGAAGGCTGCCTTCCATGTACCGGAGATGTCTGCCGCGCGAGCGCTGAGCGGCAACAAGGCGACTGCCAAGCACGTGACGAGCCAGCGGGTGTTGCACATACGACCTCCTCGCAATCGATTTGGTTGTTGTTGAGCGGGGCGCGCAGCACCCTCAAAAGCGACTATAGCCGCTCGCGGCAGAGCTTGCACCGGCGCCGCGTTCACGACTTGACCCTTCGAATACCTGTGATTGAGAAAAGAGCAACCGAGCGTCAACGCTCGAAGCGCCCTTGCCAACTGGCACGGAGCGGGTTGCGAGCTTGACGCAGCTGATTTTGGCCCTCGAAACGAAGGCCAGAGAATCAAAGACTTAGGCGAGCCCGTGCCACGCGCGTCCGTCATGGTTGGCGCGCGACCGGGCGCTCTAGGCCGTAGGTCCTATAGGAGTTCATCGGTCAGGCGGTGCATTCTTCTCCGCGCCATCCCCCCACGACTTGGAGCTTTCGTATGTCCCTACGAACCACCTTCTTCGCACTCGGCGCCGTGCTGGTCGGAATGTCCACAGCCTACGCGCAGGAGAACTCTCCGGTGCGCTGGTACATGATGGGGGGATTCAACACTCCGGTGGGCGGCACCGCCGATGTTCTCAGCACCGGATGGAATTTCGGCGGCGGCCTGACTTGGCGCCAACCCGGACGTCCCTTCGGCGTGCGTCTCGAGTTCGACTACTCGGATAACGGTGCCTCCGGCAAGTTCATCAACTCGCACAGTAGCAACGTGCTGAGAATCGATGGCGGCTGGGCGGATGTCTGGTCGATCACCGTGGACCCCGAGTTCCAGCATCTCTTCACCGATACGATGTACGGCTACGTGGTCGGTGGCATCGGCGCGTACTACGTGAGTGCCGCACTGACTCAGTACGGATACGGCTATATCTGCGACCCCTGGTGGGGTTATTGCTATATCGGTACCGGCCAGGCGATCGTTGCGAGCAATAGCAGCACGAATTTCGGGTGGAACGCGGGCGCCGGGGTTTCTTTCCGGCTGCAAGGCGGGACCTCGCTGTTCATCGAGGCGCGCTATAACTACATCGATACCTCACCGCAAAAATTCGAGTACATACCGGTGGTGATCGGCTTGAAGTTCTAGGTTTCAATGACCGCCGGCCGCGGCTGCCGGCGGTCATCTCCGCAGAGCTCAACAACCAACCAAGGCTCGAAGTCAGCTCGCCGCACGCGGCTTGTACTTGAACTTCTGCCCTGCCACTGCGGCTTCGTACATCGCGCCACCCTTGACGATGGTGAACACCGCCACTCCCTTGTGGTAATCACCAGCGGTGGCCGCATCCTTCTTGCCGCCGCTCGCGCCCGCGTTGCTCCCCTGAGTTCCCGCCGAGCCACCGGCTGCGGCAGTGATAGCCACCGCGCCCACGCTCGCGTCGAACTCGAACTGACCACCCGTGAACTCATCGAAGGCTCGTTGATCCTGCAGGAATATGATCTCGCTGTAAGCCTGTCCACCTGCTTGGAATCCGACGCTCAACTGCGTCATCGACGTATCTCCGACCCACTTCCCCTGCTTGTACACGCGTCCGTTGCCGTGAGCTCCGCCCACGCCGAACCCGGCCTTGCCGATGGTTGGAAACAGTGCGTACCCGTAGCAGCTCTGGAAGAAGGAGGCGCTCTGCCCCGCATTCTTGAACAGCTGGATCGTATCGTCGTAGGAATCTGCAAGCGCAACACCAGCCGCCAAGGCCAGTTGCGCCACCAACAGGGTGATTCGCATCGTTCTCACGGCTCGTCTCCATAGTGGCCAGAACTGAGCGTTGCGCCGTTCGTGCAACGTGTGGCCAGAGCGTACTCGGCGGTCGCGCGGTTGCAGTCGGACCAAAGACGTATTTCGCCTTCACCTCAGGCGGGGGTCAGTCCCACCAAATGCTCGCTCGCAGCCGTGGCACGCGCCGCACTCGGTACGGTGAAGTGAAACGCGGCGCCACCCGTCGTCAGGTTCTCGGCCCAGATGCGTCCATGATGTGTGCGGATGATCGAGCTTGCGATCGATAAGCCGAGGCCCATGCCCTCAGGCTTGGTGGTAAAGAATGATTGGAACAGACGCGCCATCTTATCTGCCGGTATTCCATGCCCTCGATCGGCCACAGTGACCTCGACGGCGCCGCCGCTGAGTGGCTTCGTTTGCACGGTCAGGATCCGCAGCTCATCCGGAGTGTCGTTCATGGCATCCATGCCGTTCAGGACCAGATTGAGCAGTACCTGCTCGAGGGAGGGCCCATCGGCGTGCACAAGCGGCAGCTTGGGCGCGAGCTCACGCCGAATGTGCACGCGTCGGCGCAGCGCATCGCCCGTCGCTAGCCGCAGCGCGTCTTCGATGGTCTTGTTGAGGTCGAGGGGCTGCAGCTTCGTTTGTCGCTTGTACGTCAGTGCCCGAATGCGCCGCACGACCTCAACGGCCCGCAGATCATCCCGGCAGATATCGGCCATGATCGCGCGCAACTCGTCAAGCGGAGGGTGGTCGGACTGCAGCAGCGCCTCGGCGGCCTCGGCGTTGCTCAAGATTGCACACAAAGGCTGATTGACCTCGTGAGCCACCATCGCGGTCAGCTCACCGATCACCGCGAGCCGGGCGGCATGATTGAGCATGCGATCGGCTTCCTCGGCAAACTTGCGGTCCGTCACGTCATGGCCAATGGCCTGGAACTCTTGCAACGTGCCGGTCGCATCGAGGACTGCGTGACACAGCCAGCACTGCACAGCGCTCTTGCCGTTGGGAAGTGGAACCTCGCACTCAAACTTGCTTGGACTCTGGCCCTGAGCGGCCGCTGCCAGGCACTGGTCCACGGCGACGCGAGCGCTCGACGGCAGGAGCGCGAGCAGCTTTACACCGAGCAGCTGCTCCTTGCCGCGTCCCAGAAATCGACAATAGGCCTCATTGACAAAGGTGAGGGTCGTATCGGGCAGCAAGCGACAGACGAAGTCGGTCTGGCTCTCGACCACCGCGCGATAGCGCTCCTCGCTCGCCCGCAACGCCGCTTCGTGCTGGCGGCGCTCGGTAACGTCGACCGCCGCACCGATGTACCCGAGAAACTCTCCGCGGCTTCCGTAGCGCGGACTTCCCCTATCGAGCACCCAGCGATATTCACCATCGTGACGGCGGAGGCGGTAGTCCATCTCGAAGGACCGCCTCGCATCGAAGCTCGACTCGTAGGTCCTGACACATTGCTGCAGGTCCTCGGGGTGAACCCCCTCCAACCACCCCGCACCCAGCTCCTCGGCCAGAGTCCTGCCGGTGAAGTCGAGCCAGCCCTTGTTGAAGAACTGGCAGAGCTTGTCCGTGCCCGCGACCCAGGTGAGCATGGGAGCCGCATCGGCGAGCGTGCGAAAGCGCTGCTCGCTCTCCTGTAAGAAGGTGGCGGAGCGGCGCGCCTGATCGATGAGAACCGCGACCAGGTACAACGGGATCGCACGCAAGAACAGAAACTCATCGAGGCTCGCCGCGGTGGCCAACGGGGATTGGCCCGCAAACGGTCCTCGGCCGTTCACGGCCGAGACGACCGCAAAGAGCGCCACGAGCCCCATCGCTCCCGATGCACCGAGCATGCCGAAACGAATGGCAGCCCACACCAGGAAAGCGACCGGAGCATAAAAACGCGTGTCCGCGATCCCGCGATCACCGAGTGCCGGTTCGAAGGCGACCAGAGTGCTCAGCACCAGACCGACCAGCAGCACGGTGCTTTCGATCCAGCGCGAGCCGCTGACGCGCCTGAAATCCATGGGCCGCAGCACCCAATAAAAGAGCGCAGGCGTGACGATGAGGTTGGCGAGCGCGCCGCCGTAGAACCAATGCTGCCAATTCAGCCAATAATCTTTGTCGAGCGCGGGCTGTGCGAAAGCGCCGCCGCAGGCAGCGATGGCGGGGGCGCCGAGCACAGCGACCAGTCCGTACAGGGCTAGATCGCGCACGCTGTCAAAGCGAAAGGGATTCCTGAGGAGCACGCGCAGCAATGCGGCCCCCAATACGGCCTCGGTACAGCCCATGCCCCATCTGCTGAGCGTGAGCAGCGCCGGAGCATCCGATGCTGCGGGAGCGAGTAGTCGCAGCGGCAGTATCCCCAGGAGCAGCAGCCACCAAAGCCGTGGAGGCGTGCGCAACAATGCACACAGCAGTATCGAGCTCGGGAGCCACAGCGCGAGCGCGGTCCGTTCACCCAACGCGATCGCGGATCGATAGGCGAAGTAGTACGTGATCACGAACGCGGCGAGGCTCACCGCGTTGCGCAAGAGTGGCCCGTGCACGAGCACGAGCCTGCGAGCCCCCGCCTCTAATCTCATACCCCATCATCCCCTTAAGACACTCGCCCGCCACGCAGCACGGCATCACAGGGCGTCCAACACCCTGAGCGGTGCGCCCCGCGCATGCTGGAGTCCGCGGTCGCTCCTTCTTATGGGCCTATGTTAGCAAAGCGAGATGATCGTACTTTGACCCGCAGGCGCAGAAGCCAGCGCAGCAATTGCATTTTTCTGCTGCGACGCAGCAGCACAACTCGGCCGGCTATAAGCCCTTGGTCCGACGGCTGCGCGCGCCGATCGCCGTACTATTTGGTTCGTAGGCGCGTAGCAACTGCGGATCGCTCGCCACCGACGCAAAGTTCACGCACGGTCTTCCATCACTCGGGCAGGATGAAAACGCGCGTGCACGAGGGGCGAGCCGATCGAGGAAATGCGATTGCCCATCTGGCGCGGCGTCGCGTCGTCTCCGGCGGCGCCGTCGCCAGAATTGTGATCGCTGAGAGGCAGGTAATCGACGCTGTTGAGTGCATGGCGACCGCGCGGAGGCGAGTCGCCGCTGAACAGGGAAGCGCCGCGACTCCCGGGAGCCGATCGACAGAGCGAAATCCGAGCATCGCTCCCGTCGCTTGCTCTGGGCTGAATCCGCCGCAGCGGCGCGGATCTCCGCTTCGCGCGTAACCGTGCGTGCGCCCCTGGCGGCGGTGGGCATCGCACCTCGATGAACGAATGGGCAAGTCACCTATCATTGCTATTGTCGATGATGAGGAATCCGTCCGACGGGCTCTGGCACGCATGCTGCTGGCGTGTCAGTTCAAAGTGGCGGTGTATGGCAGCGGCCAGGAGTTTCTCGATTCCCTGCCCAGCGGGCTGCCCGACTGCGTCATTCTCGATTTTCAGATGCCCGGTCTGACCGGTCGCGATCTGCAGCGGCGGCTGACGCTCGCACAGATTCACCTGCCGATCATCGTCGTCACCGCACACGACCAGCCGACCATGCGCGAGCAATGTCTGGCTGACGGCGCCGTCGCCTACCTCGCCAAACCGCTGCGACGCGATCATCTGATCGCGACCATTCACGCTGCCGTACAACGGCCTCGACCTCCCTAGGGGGGTCCCGGGGGGCAATCCCGGGGCTCACCGGCGCCGTCTATGGGACCTTAGTCCCATAGGGGGGCCCGAGATGACAATGGGGGGTGGAACAGTGACGGGCGGGGTGATATTAATTCCCGTTGGGGGCTCGAGGAGCCGAACAATACCTCTAATACCAAGGAGTAGGCGATGAACGACACGCAGCCCGTCGTGTTCGTACTGGACGACGAGGAGTCCGTAGTAGTGGCTCTCGCGCGTGTCCTCCACGCCGAGGGTTTTGCGGTTCGCACCTGGACGTCGGCTTCCGAATTCCTCGAGACCTATGATCCGGAGGTGCCCGGCTGTCTGGTCACCGATGTCCTCATGCCTACCATGAGCGGACTCGAGCTTCAGCGTGCGCTGCTCGACTGCGGCGTCGAACGGCCGATCATATTCATCACCGGACACGGTGACATTCCGACGACCGTGCAGGGAATGAAGGCGGGTGCCATCAGCTTTCTGGCGAAACCGGTACGGCGCGTGGAGCTCGTGGCCGCGGTGCGCGAAGCGATCGCGCGGGATGCGACTACCCGTGCGGCCCAGCACGAGCGTCAAGCCGTGCAGCGACGCATCCAGAGTCTGACGAGGCGCGAGCGGCAAGTTCTCGAGCTCGTGACCAAGGGGATGCTCAACAAGCAGATCGCCGCAGCGCTCGGCGCTTCGGAGAAGACCATCAAGGTGCATCGCGGTCGGCTCATGGAGAAGATGCAGGTAAGGTCGGTCGCTGCTCTGGTCGGCACCCTCGCGCGCATCTCACCGACCGACGCAGCGAGCGGCGTTCCATTTCACACCCCGGTGCAGCTCGATCAGCGGATCTGAGCGGCCGATCGACGTCGAGATCACGAGCATAGGTGCGAGGCCGGCGCCCGCGCGCGCAGCGCCAGCGGCATAGGCGCAAGATCCGCCGCAAGCAAGAGCTGCAGCAACGCTGCAGCCGACCTCACGCGCATTTTCTCCATCAGCCGGCCACGGTGAACTTTGACGGTTTTTTCTGCGGCGCCGAGCAGCGCAGCGATCTCCTTGTTCGTCATTCCGAGCGCCACCAGCTCGAGCACCTGACTCTCTCGCGGTGTCAAATCTTGCATGAGTGCACGCACGCGACGCCGCAGGCCGAGCTTCGCGCGACTTGCGGTGTCCTGTGCGATCGCCTCGCGCACCGCAGCAATCAGCTCCGCTCTACGGACCGGTTTGCAAAGGAATCCGACCGCGCCTCCCCGCATCGCTTGTACCGTCGCTGCGATATCGCGACGTCCACTGAAGAACACGATCGGCACACTGCAGTCACGCGCCGCCAGCGCTCTCTGGAGCTCGAGGCCGCTCATGTCCGGCATGATCAAATCCGTCAGAAGGCAACCCGGTATCTCCGGGTTGAATGTGGCGAGAAAGCTAGCGGCGGAGGTCCAGGTGCGCGTGAGGAAGCCTTCAGCGTGCAGCATTCGAGCGAGCGCCAGCACAATCGAAGCATCGTCATCCAGGATCGACACGAGCGCCTGTGTAGTCATGAGCGGTTTCGTCGTGTTGCGCGTGCGCGATTCGAAGTGGCGGCATGAGGCGAGTGACGGATGTTCGTCCTCGCAAGCCAAGACCGAGATCCGACCAAAGTCCCATATCCAATGCCTGAGGCTGCTCACATAGTAGGGGCCGAATCGCAGGCCCCGTGCGGTCCCGTGTGACCGCTATGCTGGCTGCTGCTCGGTTATTCAGGCTCGCGCAAGCCCAACCACGCGCAAGAGGATCTCTCCATGAAGAGCGCTATCATAATGAAGGTGGCTGCCGCGGCAGTCGTCACCGGTCTCGTCGGCTGCACGGATCTCAAACCCCTGCAGGCCGACATCGCGGATCTCAAGTCACAGGTCAGCAAGCTGCAATCGGACGTACAAGGCGCCAAGGCCTCCGCCGACCAGGCGAGCAGCGCCGCGCAGGCTGCCAATCAGGCGGCAAGCGGTGCGCAGAGCACGGCGAATCAAGCGCTGTCGGCGGCGCAGGCTTCACAGTCCGCGGTCAACGAGACGAACGAGAAGATCGACCGCATGTTCAAGCGATCGGTGTCGAAGTAGACGAACTCCCTGCCGGCGGCGCGCGCGCCGCCGGCCGCGGGCCGCCCACTCCCCAGGCCGGACCCGGATCACTGGATCACTCGGAACGTGAGGCGCCTCGAGCGCATTCGATCGTTCGGCGTTCCGTGCCACAGCTGCCTGTCGCCGCGCTCTGTCAGCTCCTAGGCGCGGCGCATTCCGTGCGATTCCAGCACGTCAATGCCACGGCCCGCATCGGCCCATTGAACCCTTGAAGTCTGCGAGAGCGATGAGCTTCGAAGGGCTGTGACAGCCTGACGCAGTCACCGAGGGGGGAGACGGTGACGGTGAACGTCGCTGACAGGCCCGAAAAGAGGACCAACGAGCGCGGCGACCGGCAAGCGAGTGTTTGGTGCCAAACGGATGTCATTTGCTTCATCGAGTAGATCGCGTGATCGAAGCCGATTCTACGTCAGGGTCAAAGGAGCGGACATCAGACTTTGGTCCCAGAGCGCGCTTGCGTGAGCGAGCGTCCCGCTCGTTCGTACATGGCGCTGCATCACCTGATTCGCTGCCTCCAGGAGATGCCGCCGAACAATGTTAGAAATGAACCGCGCGCCGTCTGAAATGTTCTCGTCCTTCTCGTCGCTCAAACGGTGCAGCGCGCGGTGGCTGGACCACCTGTCGACGACACGTGCGATTTGTGATGCAATGATGCGTCGCACCAGATAAGCCTCGATGTACACCATCCTCGATGAAGCTGCGCGCCAGGCGCGTCAATATCTGCAGAAGCTGCAAGAGCGCGCTGTTGCGCCGAGCGCCGCGGCCATCGAGGCATTGCGGGAGCTCGATGAGCCGTTGCGCGAGCACGGTGCGAATGCCGTTGAGACGCTCGAGCTGCTCGCACGCGTGGTCTCGCCTGCGACAATGGCGATGGCGGGGCCGCGCTTCTTCGGCTTCGTGATCGGCGGCGCCTTACCGGTGTCACTGGCGGCAAACTGGCTCGCATCCGCCTGGGATCAGAACGCCGCGCTTTACGAAGTGACGCCCGGGGTGTCGCGCGTCGAGGAGGTGGCGCTGCGCTGGCTGATCGAGCTGTTTGAATTACCGCCTGAGACAGGTGGTGGCTTCGTCACCGGTGCTACCGTCGCCAATTTCACGGCGCTCGCGGCCGCACGTCATGCGGTGCTCGCGAAGGCGGGCTGGAACGTCGAGGCGGATGGCCTTTTCGGTGCGCCACGGATCACGGTCATCACCGGCGAGGAAGCACATCCGACTTTGCTCAAGTCGCTCGGAATGCTGGGACTCGGGCGCAGTCGCATCGTGCGCGTCGCCGTCGATGCTCAGGGCCGCATGCGAGCCGATGCGCTGCCTGTCGTGAAGGGACCGACCATCCTGTGTTTGCAGGCCGGTAACCTCAACACGGGTGCGTTCGACCCGTTCGTACCTTTGATCGACGCGGCTCATGCCGCCGGTGCGTGGGTGCACGTGGATGGCGCCTTCGGACTGTGGGCGAAGGCGGCGCCGTCCCTGCGCCATCTCACCGACGGGCTGGAACTCGCCGACTCGTGGGCGACCGATGCCCACAAGTGGCTCAATGTGCCCTACGACAGCGGGCTCGCATTTTGCAAAGATGCCTATGCACTGCAGGCGTCCATGGCCATCACCGCCGAATACCTGCCCACGCAGAGCCCGCGCCGCAACCCTTCTGACTTCACGCCCGAGCTGTCGCGCCGCGCGCGCGGTATAGAGATCTGGGCGGCTATGCGCTCGCTCGGCCGGCAGGGACTCGCAGAGTTGTTCGAGCGAAACTGTCGTCAGGCTCGACGCTTCGCCGCAGGATTGCGCGACGCCGGGCACTCGGTACTCAACGAAGTTACGCTCAATCAAGTGCTGGTGAGCTTCGGTGACGCGCACCGCACGCGCGCGGTAATCGCAGCCCTGCAAAGGGAGGGCACCTGCTGGTGTGGGGCTACCGTGTGGCAGGGACACACCGCGATGCGCATCAGCGTCTGCAGCTGGGCAACCACCGATACGGACGTGGAGCGCAGTCTCGCGGCCATGCTGCACGTGGCGCGCACCACCTGACAGGAACCTTACGGCGCGCTGGTGTACTGATCCGCCCGAACCGACCCGTCGCCGCGCGCTGCCGCGGGCGAGCTCTCGTGCTCTGAGCCTCGATCTGTTTTCGGGCCGATCTCCGCTCCTACGGCAATCTGCCCCGTCAAGCCCTGCGGATGCGCGCTGATGAAGGGGCCCTTTTGGGCGAGCGGCACGGGCTTGCCTCGCACCTTGCGCCACAGATCGTACAGCGTGAGCAGTCCTGTCAGTGTCGCGAGCGTAGCGAAATAGGCGGGCGGACCGAACGCGGCGATGAGACTTCCGGCGAGCACGGGACCGATCGCCGCGGCGCCACCGTTCAGCATCAGCAGCGAGCTGCTCGCGGCAATCATCTGGGTGGGCTCGAGCTTATCGTTCACGTGCGATACCGCAAGGGAGTAGAGAGTCAGAGCGAAGCCGCTGAACAGCGCCGTCAGCAGTAGAAATGCACCGCGGGGCAGCGGGCCCAAAGTGGCAACGCTGCCGGCAATGATGGTGGCGAGCGCGCACACGATTGCGATGACGGTACGGCGGTCCATACGATCCGAAAGGCGCCCGATCGGGTATTGGGTCAACACGGCGGCCAGGATGCTGACCGCCATGAACGCCGCAACACCCGCCGTACCGTGTCCGCTCAGTCGCGAATACACCGGGCCCATCGAGAAGATAATGGACGAGATCATGCCGGATGCCGTCACCGCGACGACGCCGAGCGGTGAGTTGCGATAGAGGTCGCGATAGCGAACCTTGCTTGGCACGGCGATCTCGGGTGTCTTCCGGGCCGAGATCACGATGGGCACCATGGCGAGCGAGACCAGCACCGAGACGAGCATGAATGGCGTGGGCGCACGCGGATTCGCGAGCACCAGGAGAAACTGTGCAGCGCCGAGCCCCACGTACAGAATGAGCATGTAGGTCGCGAACAGACTGCCGCGGTTCGCGTGGCTGGCGCGATCGTTGAGCCAGCTCTCGGCAACCACATAGATGCCTGCGAAGCACAATCCGGAGACCAGGCGCATCAGACCCCAGACCACGGGATGAACGAAGGCGGCTTGCACGAGAATCGCCGCGGACGCGATCGCTGCAAGCGCCGCGAACACGCGGATGTGCCCCACCTGGCGCAACAGACGCGGCGCGGTCAGCGTCCCGAGCAGGTACCCGACGTAGTAGCAGGACATGATGGCGCCGGTAACCGGCGTGGGAAAGCCTTCGAGGGTCGCACGCAGACTGAGGAGCGTCCCCTGCAGTCCCGCTCCGAGCATGAGGATGCCCATGCCGAGGAGCAGCGGCCACGTACTAGCGAGCGAGCTCAGTGGCACAGCGGGGACGTATCGCGCATGGGTTCGCGATCATACGCCACCGACGAGAAAGATGACTGTGCGCGGCTACCCAGCGTTATAGCTTGCCCGCGCTGCGCGACGGTCGCGGCGGACCCCTGACTCGTCGAGTGCCGTACCGAACACGCGATCCCAGAACGAGGTCGTGACACCGAAGTTACCGAGCTGGGCGGAATAGTGATGCCGCATGTGGCGATGTGAAGCGATCATGATTCTCAGCGCGAGCACGCGGGGTTTGCGATGATGGATCGCGTGGTGCACCAGGCCATACCAGAAAAATCCGAGCATCACCCCGGCGGTCAGTCCGCTTGCGACGTTGAGCGAAACGGTGCGCCACGCAGGCCAGAATATGGCGAAGGCAAGGACCGAGAGGCTGGCCCAAGTTGGGGTCCCGATGAAAGCCCTGGGGGCGGTGTGATGCCGGCCATGCAAGACCGAAAATCCCGCCATGCCATGAAACACGAAGCGGTGGAGCGCATACTCGATGAGGGTCCACGCCGCCAAGCCGGTGGCAGCTGCGGCAAGCCACTGCACGCGCTGCGTCCAGTCGCCCGACAAGCAGCCAGTCGTGGCGAGCACACCGATGGAGAGCGCATACACCCCGAAATCGGCGTAGTAGGCGGTCTTGCTCAGCTGCATTTCATCATTCTCACTGCTTATGTCAGGGGCGCAGAGGCTATTGAACCTGACCGACCCGGAACCGCCGCACCTCGTGAGATCTGCTCCGCGGCACGAGAATACCGTAGGGCCGACCTGCTGGGGAACTGCTTGGTTTCAAGCTGGGCGGCTCGCGTCATCCATCGAGTCAGTGTGCCGGCAAAACCGCAGTCTTTGGCCACAGCAGCCACAAACGGCCGGACTGGCGCACCCGGCCGGCCTGCTCCGCGGCCGCTGCCCCACTGCCCCAGAATAGATCAGCACGCACGGCCCCGCGAATGGCGCCTCCTGTGTCCTGCGCGAGCACGAGACGCTGCAACGGGGTATTGCCGGGCAGCCGGGTTGCCAGAAACACCGGGGCTCCGAGCGGCAGGAACGAGCGATCGACCGCGATGGAGCGCCCCGAAGTCAGTGGGACGCCGAGCGCTCCCTGGGGCCCATCCGCGGGATTCGTAATGAGTTCCTCGTGAAAGAACACCACACTCGGATTGGCATCCAGCAGCTCCTCAAGTCGATCGGGATGCTGCGCGGCCCAGTTTCGGATCCCTGCCAGATCGGCAGCGGCCAGCGAAAGCTCTCCCCGCTCGACTAAATAGCGGCCGATCGAGTGATAGGGTTGACCGTTCTCATCCGCGTAGCGAAGCCGGATCGTCTCGCCGGCTGGCAGCTGCACTCGTCCCGAGCCTTGTATCTCGAGCAGGAAGGCGTCCATCGCGTTCGCCAGCCACACAAGTTCGTTGCCGCGCAGTTTCGGATCCCCGTGAAGCTCGGCGCGGCTGAAGTAGGGCACCACCCTGTTGCCGTCCAACCGCCCGCGTACGCGCTTGCCCTTGAGCTCGGGGTAAAGGGAATCAAGCTCTACAGTTATCAGATCCGGAGGCGGAGCATAGAGAGGCACGGTGAACTGCGCCGACGCCTCGCGCGCGCCTCGCAGTAACGGTTCGTAATAAGCCGTGATGAGTCCCGTATCGCGTCGCCGCGACCCGCTCAGCTCGATCACCGCGTAGGGATTGAAGTAGGACTCGAAGAAAGTGCGCGCATCGCCCGCTGTCGTGATCAGCGCGTTGAGTGCAGCAGCACAGACTGCCGACCATTCGGGTCGCGTCTGAAGTACGGCACAGCTGCGCACCAATGCGGGCCAGGCATCCTGGAGCTCGTCCTGATCCCAGCCCGGTAGCTGCGACCAGTGCACTGCCTGATAGCTCACCTTCAAGGGCGAAGCTTGAGGCGGCGGACAGGGTCGAAGCGACGAACAACTCGCCAGCGTCGCAATGACGCCGAGAACGGCAATGGAGCGGCATACCGAAGCTGTTGCTACCCTAATCATTGCGGGCATCGTCTCTTTGCACCCCGGTGCTGGTGACTCATACACTAGCGCAGATGGACTCGACGAACCGAGAGCTGGACGTCCCGCTGCCGCCACGCTCCCGGATCCGCGACACTTTGCGTTCACTGGCCGGTGGACCGGGCCATCAGGGTCCACCTTCGGATCACTTCGACGGCCGCGCCTTCTTCAACTCGAATGCCTCGGCCGGTCGCTCTTTTTGGGACTTTTTGCGCTGGCGCTTCAACTCGAAGCGCAAGCCTTGGCCTGCCTGGGTGGAGAATCGTGCGAGGCCCGCCCTCCCCGCCCATCTGGACCCGGATCAGATCACGCTGACCTTCGTCAATCACATCACATTCCTGATTCAGCTTCCGGGACTGAATATCCTCACCGATCCGGTGTATTCCGAGCGGGTGAGCCCTTTGCGTCGTTGGGGGCCCAGGCGCGTGCGCGCGCCGGGACTCGCATTCGAGGCACTTCCGCCGCTGCAACTGGTGCTGATCTCCCACAATCACTACGATCATCTAGATATCGCCACGCTCCGGCGGCTTGAGCATGCGCACCATCCTCGCTTCATCACGGGATTGGGTAACCGGGTGTTTCTCGAAGGCTTTGGCCTGAACTCCGTCCGCGAGCTGGACTGGTGGCAGAGCACGCAGGAAGCGAACGCCACGATCACAATGATCCCCGCACAGCATTGGTCCGGACGCAGCGGGCGCAATCGCAATCGCACGCTCTGGGGCGGCTTTCACATACAGCGAGGATCGCAGCGCCTGTACTTTGCAGGCGATACCGGCTATGGCGCCCACTTCCGGCAGCTTCGCGAGAGTCTCGGCGCTCCGGATCTGGCACTGCTGCCAATCGGCGCGTATGAACCGCGCTGGTTCATGGCTCCGCAACACATGAATCCCGAGGAAGCGGTGCGGGCGCACCTTGATCTGCAGGCGCACGTCTCGATCGGCACTCACTTCGGCTGTTTTCCCCTCACTGACGAGGGCATCGATGATCCGGAACGAGAACTCGCGTTGGCGCGGACCCATCACGGCGTCTCCGAAGCGGCCTTTCAGGCGCTGGAGACCGGAGAAACGCGTCTCTACCAAACGAGGCCCGAGGGGACGGGCGCGACCGCACCCCGAACGCTAGAATGGGCCGAGCGCCCCCGTAGCTCAGTGGATAGAGCGACCGCCTCCTAAGCGGTAGGTCGTCGGTTCAACTCCGGCCGGGGGCGCCACCCGCCCTTTTCCACCGCGTCCCAACCTGTATCACCGCGTATCACGTCGGATCAGTAACCCTCGGATATCACGGATTTTTCCGCCTGTTTTCCTGTCTTGGCAGCTTAGGCCGTACCATCCTGATTCTTGTCGCCACGGACCTGCGGGTACACAAGAGATAGCCTGATTCGCGGCCGTACCGCACGACGTCGTTATGGTTTACGTAATGAGTAATTTAGGATAGAGTCCAACCGAATGATCGGTAGCTACCGTGACAAACGAACGCGTAGCTTCGCACAAGGACAACGTGTTAAAAGCCTTGAGGGAATAGCACGCAAGCTCAGCCTGAAACTCGATCAGTTGGACGCGGCAACGTCTTTAGGTGATCTGGACTTGCCCGGCAACAGACTCGAGGCGCTGAAGGGAGACCGCAAAGGCCAGTACAGCATCCGAGTGAACGATCAATGGCGAATCTGTTTTGAGTGGCCCCGGGGCACCGATGGCCCCGTGAATGTTGAAGCGGTCGATTACCACTAGAGGAATTCTATGGCTCGTCCCGTAATACACCCGGGCGAACATCTGGCCGAGCAGCTCGATGCGCTCAACATGAGCGCCGCGGAGCTAGCACGTCGGCTGAAGGTGCCAACCAACCGAATCACGCACATTATCAACGGACAGCGTGGGATCACTGGCGATACTGCGCTGCGTCTCGGACACTTTTTCGGCACGAGCGCCGAGTTCTGGCTGAATCTACAAAAGCTCTACGAGCTTCGGATGGCAGAGCGTCAGAATGGGGCGGACATCAGGCGGCTACCTCGTCTAAGCAGCCGCGCGCCCTCCTCTTTCTGACGCGCCCTCACCGACTGCTCGTTAGCAGACTGTCCGAAGGGACATTTCGGACATTCGAACCTGCCGAATCGTGATTAATTCTGGGTGCCGTGTTGGGTTCGCTTTGCATCGCTATGGCAGTTAGTCGCGGGCCAAGGCGCCCGCTGCCTCGCGCTCCAGATCCAGGTAGACCTCGGGACTAACATCCACGCCCACCCCAAGGATCGTACCGCCGGTGAAGGTGCCGGGATTCACATAGTCCTGGCTGACGTTGTCTCCGCTGTCGAATCCCACACACAGGCCGTCGCCGGCTAGCGTGAACTTGCCGACCTGCGCTTTCATCGGCCCGCTCGCGACGGACTTGTTGTCGATGTAGAGCCTGGTGGTTCCAATCGACTCGCCGTGCTTGCCGGCCTTCTCGCGGTTGAACTCCATGCCGAGGGTGTGCTTACCGGCAGCGACCGTCTGTGACGAGATGAACTCCTGCGGCGTACCGATACCGAGGAAGTTGTAGACGTAGTAGAGCTTCCGGTCCTTCAGGAACAGGGCGTGCCCGCCAAAGCGCGATCCGTGGGCGAAGATCACACCCTGGGCCTTATCGGTGATGTCCACGTCGGCGACAATCTTGTAGGAGCGGCCGCGGATATTGACCGCCACGCCCTCGGGCACCGGTGCCGTGTCGGGGTAATAGATGTAACGGGTACGGGACGGCTCCGATTCCGGCCGGGGTGTGCCCAGCATCTCCACCGCCGTGCGATCATCGAGCGGTAGCACGAAGTTCTTTTTCGCCTCCTCGAACCAGGCGCGGATCAGGCCTTTGAGCTTCGCAGGGTACTGAGCGGATACATCCTTGGACTCGGAGCGGTCCTTGTCGACGTGGTACAGCTCCCACTTATCCTTGTCGAAGTGACCCGCGCCGCTGATGGGAGCGTGCAAGGCCACGGCCTTCCAGCCGCCCTGCCAGAGCCCGCGCGTACCGAGCATGGCATAGTATTGACGTTTTTTTTTCGTCCGCGCCTTCCCGGAAACAAACGTGTAGCGCATCGAGACGCCGTTCACCGGGTACTGTTTCACGCCCCGATACACCGTCGGCATCTTCAGCCCCACCACATCGAGGATCGTCGGGACGATGTCGCTCGAGTGGTGGTACTGGTGGCGGATCTGCCCCTTGGCCTTGATGCCCTTGGGCCAGTGAATGACTAGCGGGCAGCAGGTACCGCCCGCGTACTGCGAGTACCGCTTGAACATCTGGAACGGCGTGCTAAAGGCCACCGCCCAACCGGTCGGATAGTGGTTGTAGGTCGCCGTGCCGCCCAAGTCGTCCAGCAGCTTCATGTTCTCGGCGAGCTCGTCCGGGTAGCCATTGAAGAACTTGTTTTCGTTCACCGAGCCGTTGGGACTGCCCTCGCCCGAAGCCCCGTTGTCCGAGCAGTAGAAGATAATAGTGTTGTCCAGCTGGTTAGTGTGCTCCAGATATTCGATGATCCGCCCGACCTGAGCATCCGTGTACTCAGAGAAGCCCGCGTATACTTCAGCCATACGGCTGAACAGCCGCTGCTCGTCGGCGTTCAATGTATTCCACGGACGAACCATGTCCCCGGGAGCGGTCTTCGCGACGTCCTCGGGCTGTGGGTTGATTGGGGTCAGTGCCGTGCCCTTGGGAAGCACGCCCTTTTTGATCATCCGCTCGAGCGCCCACTCGCGGTAGGCCTCGTAGCCGTCATCGAATTTCCCCTTGTACTTGTCGACATAGTCCTTGGGGCAATGATGAGGGGCGTGATTCGCGCCCGGGCAGTACCACATGAACCACGGCTTAGTGGGATTGCTGGCCTTCTGGTCGCGCAGCATCTTCAGGGCCTGGTCGGCCAAGTCCTTGGAGAGGTGGTAGCCCTGCTCGGGGCCGTAGGGCTGCCGGATGAACTTGTTGTCCTCCACCAGATCCGGGTACCAGTTGTTGGTCTCCCCCCCTAAAAAGCCGTAGAAGCGGTCGAAGCCCTTCGCCAGCGGCCACTCCGACTTGCTGCCTCCGCTGGAGATGTCCTCCTCCGGCACGTTGTGATCCTTGCCTAGCCAGTAGGTGCTGTAGCCGTTCTCCTGCAGCACCTGCCCGATGGTGCAGCACTCCGCCGGCAGCCGGCCGGCCGCTCCGGGGAAGCCGTTCGAGGCCTCGGTGATGGAGGCGCAACGGTTGACGTGGTGGTTGCGGCCGGTGAGGAAGGTCGAGCGGGTCGGCGAGCACAGCGCGGTGGTGTGCCACTGCGAGTACATGAGTCCGTTATCGGCGAGCTTCTGCAGGGTCGGCATGTTGATCCGGCCGCCGTAAGGCGACCAGGCCGCCATACCGGTATCGTCATACAGCACGATCAGCACATTCGGGGCACCCTTTGGAGCGCGCTTGAGCTCGTAGGGAGACCAGTCGGCCTTGGAATCACGAACGTCAAGCTTGATGACGCCTCGGAACTTCTTCTCCGCCATGTGAGCCTCCTCCAAGGGTACACACGCATGCTGCGAAGGAACGGAATCGTTCGTAATCCGACCTTGGTCCCATGTGCATTCCGCGATGCCCTTCGATGAAACTAGCAAGACGCTGGGTCCTTTCATGCTGTAGGGAGGAGCTTCCACGCTCATCGCTAGTCCACGCCCGGCACGAACGGCCGGAAAGTTGTAACAAATCAGTAGTCCCACGCTTCGCAGCTCGAGGAGCAAGAGTCTGATGGCGAACGCGTCGGCTCCGGGAGAGCAGCATGACCCAAGTACCAGGTGCGGATTCCGGTGTCGCGGAAGAAGGGCCCGTGTGCCAAACGGACGCGGCCACGGAGGACCGCCTGTTGTTTGCTGGCGGTGCGGCGCAAAGACTTGAAGCCTCGTTAGGGTTGATCCGGCAGGGTAAACCGCGTTTTGCGCGGCTCACCCAGTGCGCGAAACGACCCAGTGACGTCTTATGAGCCCAGCACACGGATCTGCCGTATTGAGCGCCCGCTTAATCGCGGGCTAAGACCGCGGCGAGGCGACGCTCCTGGTCAATGTACACGTCGTCCGCGATGTCGTAGACCACCTTTACTATCTGGCCCCCGGTGAAAGGAAATTGGCCCGTGTACTCTTTCGACACCGGGTCGCCCGTGTCGCGGCCCAGAGCTAACCCCTCGCCCGCAAGGGCGTAATGTCCGCTCTGAGTGCGAAAGTCCGCACTCCCAACCGCCTTCTCGTCTACATACAGAGTCATCTTTCCCAACGCCTCGTTGAGCTTGCTGATCGACTGCTTTTTGAACTCGACGCCGACGACGTGCTTGCCCGATGCGGGCGCAGGACAGCTGAGCTTCTGTTCAGGGGGGATTCCGAGGAAGTTGTAGACGAAGCTGAGTTGGCCATCCTTCACGAATAGGGTGTAACCGCCGAACCGGGAACCCTGGGAAACCACTACGCCCTGCGACGCCTGCGTGAACTCAACTTCGGCCAGAATCTTGAACGAGACCCCGAGAGTACGCGCCGCCGACGCCTCGGGAACCTCCGTCGTTCCTGGATAGTAGACAAAGCGCCCATCGTCCGGTGGCGCCACCGTGTATTCCAGGGAACGTATGCCGACGGCGCCGTAGTCATTGAGAGGCAAAACGTTGTTCTTCTTTGCCTCGGCGAGCCAGAGCGCTGCGAGTTCCTTGACCTTTTCCGGATGCTTCTCCGCCAGGTCATGCGCTTCCGAGCGATCGGTGTCGGTGTGGAACAATTGCCACCGGTCCTTATCGAACTCGCCCTTGTCGATCATGGGCCCGTGCTCGGTCGAGGCCTTCCACCCCTTGTGCCAGATGCCACGGGTGCTGAGCATCTCGTAGTACTGCGTCTGTTTATGCGTCGGCGCGTCCGCGGCATCGAAGCTGTAGCGCATCGATACGCCAGCGAGCGGCGCCTGCTTCACGCCAGCGACGACCTCCGGCATCGCGAGGCCGCAGCACTCGAGTATGGTGGGTACGATATCCGTGCAGTGATGATACTGATGGCGTATCTCGCCTCTCGCCTTGAAGCCCCTCGGCCAATGAATGACCAGCGGATCCGCAGTGCCACCGGCATATTGGGAATAACGCTTGAACATCCGATAGGGCGTGCTGAAAGCGACGGCCCAGCCGGTTGGGTAATGATTGTACGTGTCCGGTGAGCCGAGCTTGTCCAGCATCGCCAGGTTGGACTTGATGTCGTCGGGGTAGCCGTTGAAGAACCGGTTCTCGTTCACCGAACCGTTGGGGCTGCCTTCCCCCGAGGCACCGTTGTCAGCGCAGTAGAAGATGAGTGTGTTATCAAGCTGTCCGGATTCCTCGAGATAGTCGATGAGCCGCCCGATCTGCACGTCGGTGTACTCGGAGTAGCCGGCATACACTTCCGCCATGCGGCTGAAGAGCTTTTTCTCATCCGCCGATAGGGAGTTCCAGGGGCGCACGCTGTCGCCTTCGATGCACGTGCCCGCGCGCATCGGATTGATCGGGGTCAACTCGGTGTTTTTGGGAAGGACACCCTTTTCAATCATCTGCCTCAGCACCCACTCACGGTAGGCCTCGTAGCCGTCGTCGAACTTGCCCTTGTACTTGTCGATGTACTCCTTGGGGGCATGATGAGGTGCATGATTTGCGCCAGGGCAGTACCACAGGTACCACGGCTTCTCGGCTCGCGATTGCTTGGTGTCGCGGATGAAGGCGATCGCCTTGTCGGCGATGTCTTTCGAAAAATGGTAACCGTCCTCCGGTTTTGCAGGTTGCTCGACGAAATGGTTGTCCTCGATGAGCTCGGGATACCACTGGTTGGTTTCGCCACCGATAAAGCCGTAAAAGCGGTCGTAGCCGAGGCCGAGCGGCCAATGCTTGCGATTCGCGCCGATATCGAAAGCATCGACCGGCACGTTATGGTTTTTGCCGATCCAGAAGGTGCTCCATCCGGCGTCACGCAGTACCGTGGCGATCGTGGCGTTTTCGGGCGGAATATGGCCGCTGTAACCTGGAAAGCCCGCCGCGGATTCGGCAATGGTGCCGAATCCATTTTGATGGTGATTGCGGCCGGTGAGGAAGGTCGAGCGCGTCGGGGAACATACGGCAGTGGTGTGCCATTGCGAATAGATGAGTCCATTGCGGGCGAGCCGATCGAGTGTCGGCATTCGGATGCGCCCCCCGTATGTTGACCAGGCCGCGCAACCCGTGTCGTCGTAGAGAATCACCAGAACGTTCGGCGCATTCTTGGGCGCTTTCTTGTCGAGAAAGAACCCCCAGTCGGGCTTGGACCTGCGGATATCGAGTTCGATTTCGCCAGTGAATTTCTTGGGCATTCTGGCACTCCTGCTTGCTCCATCCGAAGGTCCTCGATGCAGCTATAGGTTTGCCCTCGTGGCGGCCATTCGATATCGGCTCTTGGTCTTACGGTTGCTGCGGCGCTATAGCTTTGGCACGGCCTTGCAGTTACGCGTTCGCATCTGAATCTTGGGCCCGGACCGCGCGTCCTTATGGCTTGGCTTTGGGTGGCGTGTACGGATCGGGTGTGCCAGGTGCGATCGGCGGGTATCGTTTCAAGCTTTCCTCGAATTCGGCCAGGATCTTCATAGGCTGCCCCGCGTTCCAGGTGCTCCGTATGCCGGTCGCGGGATATTCCTCTTTTGGATCAGTGATGAGGTCGAAGGCCTTTGGCTGTCCTAGCTTGAGAGGTGGCGTCCACCAGTCGCGCTCCTCGTCATAGAAAACGATTTTCCAGTTGCGCCACTTCACGGCCTCTATACGGTCCGCCACCAGCACCGGGAAACCCTCGCGATTGGACTTGTCGCTCTTGCCGAGCAGGAAATCGGTCTGATCCACACCATCGATGGCGCGGTCTTTAGGGGTCTGTGCTCCGGCGATCTTTGCGAAGGTGGTGAAGGTGTCCACCTCGTGGACGATCTCGTTGCTCACACGCCCGGGCGGAATATGGCCCGGCCAGCGAATGATGAAGGGCACACGCAGGGAGCCTTCCATATGCGTGAAGTAGTAACCGCGCCAGGGACCTGATGATCCCTGCCACGGCCAGGTCGCTTCGGGGCCGTTGTCGCTCGTGAAAACGACGATGGTGTTATCCCGGATATGAAGATCCTCGATCGCGTCAAGGATCTCGCCTACGTGCGCATCCATCTCCACGACTGAGTCGGCAAAGTCGCCGAAGCCGGTCCTGCCGGTGAAGGCCGGGTTCGGCAGGGTGGGGAAGTGCACCTGCGTAAACGCCACGTAGACATAGAACGGTTTCGCAGAGGCGGCGGTGCGCTTCATGAAATCGATCGTTCGGCGGGTAATCTCCGCGTCGATCAGGCGGCGTTGCTCCAAGTCATACACCGCGAGCTCGTGGCTTTTCTCTCCCTTGCGACCTTCCATGATGTGCATGAACGGCACACCGGCCGCCTTGGCAGCGGGGTCGGCGGGCCAGAAGGCCTCGTCAGTGGTGCGGGGGATGCCGTACCACTCGTCAAAACCCTGATCGTTCGGCAAGCGCCCTTGTTCGCTTCCCAAGTGCCACTTGCCGAAGCAGGCGCTGGTGTAGCCGACGCCTGACAGCAGCTTGGCAGTGGTGACCTCCCACCGCGTCAGCCCATCCAACCCGCCGCCGATCGGAATCGACTGCGTGCCCGAGCGAATCGCAAAGCGTCCGGTCAGGATCGCAGAGCGACTCGGTGTGCATTGCGCCTCCACGTTGAAATTTGTGAGGCGCATCCCTTCGCTTGCCAGCTGGTCCACACGAGGGGTAGGCGCTCCGCGCGTAATACCTCCGCCGTATACACCTGGCTCGCCGTACCCGAGGTTGTCCATCAGGATGAAGACTATGTTCGGTTTCTCCCGGTGTGCCGTTACAGGCATGGTGGCGCCGAAGGCGCTGACGGTTGCCAATGCGCCAAGCATTGCGACGAGGGTTCGCAGGACCGGTAAGCGGCACATGTAGAGCCTTCCTCCATCGTCCGATCGTTCTTTAGGCACGCACAGCTTTAGAGTTTCAGCGCCGCAGTCAGATAGACTGAGTTGCCCTCGAGGTGGTTCTTCCCGTCGAACTCGCGGTACCAGCGCAGTTGCAGGTCAGCGTCCGACCGGCCGAGTTTTGCGGAATACCCGAGGATCACTCCCAACGCGTAGATGTCTGACTCGAAGGACCCGAGCGTGGCGCCCGAGCCGCTGTCGCCGGTGACCTGCACGACCGCATAGCTCCCCAGCCCCACCTTCCATTGCTTGCTCAGGTCTTGTCCCACGGCCAGGTCCAGACGTACGACATCTCCGCTTTTGTAGTCCGTGGTGGGATTTTCGAAATTAACCGTATAACCGAGACAGCCGGATACATCAAACCCTGTCTCGGTGAGGAAGCTCGCGCTGTACGAGCCGTCAATCGCCCAGAAGTGCTTGGAGAGATTGATCGCGTGATTCTGATCGTACTGTCCCGTAGGCGCGAAAACGCTGAGGGCGAGGTTCGTGTGCCAATTGCCTGAGTGCCATCCGATCACGGCCGGGACCAGGATCGAATCGCCGAGCCCGAAGATGGAAGCCGATCGGTCGACGCCCGCCGGATTGATTCCGACGTCCACGTTGACGTATCCCACGGGCACCGCAATACCGAAGCCGTAGTTCCCACCGAAAAGCGTTAGCTTGGTGATGTAGGTGACCTCCCGTATTTCGAAGTACACACTGGTGCTGACGTTGAGCGCGACCTTGCCATTGACGGCTACTGCGGCCGTATTGCCGTTGTAGTAGCTAAAGGTAGTTGGCGAGGTACGTCCCCGGAAAGCGGCATCGCGAGCCAATTTCCTGAGGCTAAGGTGCAAGAGCGACTCGCACCGGATGTCCGCTGATGAGACAAGCCGATAGCGAGTTGTGTGCCCTGGCCCGAAAACCGACGGCGATGGGCCAGCGCACGGCATCCTTAAGGATCGTGGTGCCTCGCGGTTCATCCGCAATTGGCGCACCAGGGTATCATGCCGGCAGTAGGGGGTCGTCAATGCCGTCTCGTTGTTGGTTCGCTCCAAGCGCTGCATTCTTGCTGGTCACGTCCGGCGCTGCCGCGCCGATCGTCGGCAGCGGCGTCGCTCCGCCGTGCGACCGAGCCTGCATGATAGAGATCGTCGATCGCTATCTCGCCGCACTGGTTCACCACGACCCGGCGGGATTGCCGTTGAACCGCGACGTCAAGTTCACAGAAAACACGGCACGACTCAAGGTCGGCTCCGAAGGACTGTGGGTGGGCGCGTCCGAGCTGCCGACCGGCTTTCGTATCTATGCCATTGACGTGGATGCGGGCCAAGCGGGCTTCTACGGCGTGATGAAAGAGCGCGGCCGGCCACTGATCATTGCCCTGCGCTTGAAGGTGGTTAACGGGCAGATGACTGAGATCGAGCACCTGCTGGCGCGGGGGCTTCGCGCACAGGCTCTGGAGAATCTGGCAATTCCTCGCGTCGAGTTCACCACGGTGGTGCCTCCCGCCAACCGTTTACCGCGCCAGCAGATGATCAATATTACCGATAGCTATTTCGAGGCCATTGAGCATGCCGACGGCAAACTCGCTCCGTTCGCCGACGATTGTGTACGCCGAGAGAACGGCATGCAGACCACGCACAACGCGAAGCCGGTGCCATGGCCCGTTCCGCTCGGCTCCAAACAAGCCGACGAGGCGATGGCCTACATCGGCACGCTGAGCTGCAGCGATCAGCTCGACACACACGTAATGGACTTCATCACCAGGCTTTGGCCGCGGCGCCACGAAATCGTCGACCAGGAACTCGGCGTGGTTTTTTCGTTCCCGATGTTCCAGCACCGCGGAGGATCGGGCACGATCAAGATATACCACGTGCCAGGGGTAGATAGCCTGCCGCTCGGTGGATCCTCATCGAACATGCAGGCCGCAGAAATTTTCAAGATCGATCACGGCCGCGTCGTCGCGATCGAGGCAATGGGCGCCTTCCTGCCGTATGGAACGAAGAGCGGATGGGGCGAATAGCCGTTTGTCCCATCCAATCGCCGTAATGTGGATGTCGGCTTCGGAGGAGTTTCGTCCGGCACACTAAATGGCTCTCCCACGTCAGTACCGGCAGTTCCGCATGCGTGGAACGCGTAGCTTCGCATATGCGGTAACAGTGAACCTCGCCGCCTCTCGTCCTTGGACGAGCGCAGTGCGCGCAAATCGGGACTGCAGTCGATAGGCTGCTCAATCACAAGGAATTTACGCTCCAAGGCTGAGGTGGTGACTGTCGCGTTCGAGAACTTCCGCCGACTGTCTTGTGATTGCGAAGTTGGAGGGCGTACAACGACTGAAATAGGGGAAACTGGACTGCGCCGTACTCAATCTGGGCCATGCGCCAAAGACGGCTATAAGTCCTTCCTCAGTGAATGATCGATTTGCATCAGCTCCACCGGCGCTCCGTTCACTTCAATCATGGCAACCAGCACGCCAGCACTCGGACTGTTAGGCGCAATGATCACCTTCTGATCGCGGATCGCCTCTGCCAGGTCGTCGACCTCGAAGACAACGTGCGGGACCATCTTCACCAGGTCTGGGACGGGCGCGCCGTCCCAGTATCTTTGCCACTGAATGCCGAATGGGTTGTTCTGGTGATCACTCACCGTCACCTTCAAATGCGGCAATGGAATCTCGCCATCGAAATGTGCGGTCGTCGGTATCCCGATGTGGTTGTACTTCATGATCACGCCTTGTTGCTCGCGATCCCGGCTAACCTGCAGCGAGTGGCCAACCTCGCGGATCTGGATTGTCGGCGTGGATTGGTCTGCGGTCAGGGCGTCATTGTACAGCCGCTTTCTCAATGGTCCCACTCTGAGAAGAACTCAGCCCCGGGAGGCTTGCCATCTACCCACATCTCCGATGGATCCCAATGCTCCGCGATCAGTCCGTGTGCATCGATGCGAAACCCGTCGAACCAGGTGATGTAGTAAATGTGAGCAGGATTGGCGCGGTCGCGCACCTTGCGAGCCGTCAGCACCATCACCATGTCCCGGTCAGCGATGATGGACACCACTGGCGCTCTGATGTGGTCGGCGATCGGCCGTTGGGGCCTGACCTTCTTGAAGAAATCCACCCAAGTCTGTCGGCCGGAAGCCATGTTCGGATTGTGCTGTATGTAGCCCTCGGACATGTACTTGGGCGCGAGGTCGGTATGCCCGCCCTCGTACACGATCCGCCAGAAATCGAACACGATGCGCTTGTTGCGCTGACCGATGGCGTCGCCGCTCTTCAGTAGCGCCAGCTGATCGGTCACCGCTACGGGCGGCACCTGAGCATCGACGAGGGACAGGAAGACGCAAAATGCCGGTACTCGCAACCATCTCCTGATCGACATTCGACAACTCCGCCGCTAATGATGCTCGCTCTATTGTACGCACCGAGCCGCGCGCTCGCCCTAGGGGCTCGCCATCCGCTCACGGGAGGCGGTCGTGATCGGAATCGCTGGCGGGATTTGCCCCTGATATTGACCCGGCGTCCTGCAGCTCCTTGATCGGAAATCTCGAGCTCAGGGTGTGCACCGACGCAGCAACACTGCCACGTTGTTGACCACAGCTAGAATCTGCTCTTGGGGCGTAGCCGCGCTCATTTTCGCTTCCCTCTGAGCGGTCGTGCGAAGTTCAGCGTCAACTCCGGGCGAGACGCGAATAGCCGGTTTCCCGGCTCGAATGACAGCTATGGGAAGCCTCGAACGCGCGCGGGATTGCGTGAAAGCGTCGTCGGCGACGCTAGAATTGATTGATGGCCTCCGCATCGACAACCGCACCTCTCCTTCTGTGGCTGACGCCGGCGCTGCTCGCGCTGCTGCTCTACGGCTTGGGCCAGGGCTTTGTGAAAATGTGGATCGGCGAGGTCCCGCCAGCGCGGTTCTGCCTCTACTTCGCGTGCGCCCGCGCCTTGGTCACGGTCGGCTACTTCTTCGCAAATTCAAATTCTGGAGTGTTCGCGGCGCAACACCGCCATGTGCTCGCGATCGGCGTGCTCGCCTACCTGCTCGACGGCGCCGGATGGATCATGTATTTCCAATCGATCATAGCGGGCCCAATCACGATCGTGGGGACCCTCTCGGCCGCCTATCCCGCTGCTACCATCGTGTTCGCGCACTGGTTCCTTGGCGAAACGCTCTCGCCGCTCCAATACGGCGCGGTGACTCTGGTGATTGGCGGCTGCATCGGGCTAGCCTACCAGCCGGCCGACGCCGCGAACAAGGTAACTGGGCGGGCATGGATCGCGCTCGCGATGTCGGCCCTGGTGCTGTGGGGAGCTGCCCAGACCGTCGTCAAGTACGATTACAGTTTAGGTGCCACCGACGCCAACATGGCACTCTACAGCGCTATAGGCGCCCTACTCACGCTTGGGGTCTACGGCTTGTGGAAGGGACGCGCTGGTACGCACTCCGTGCTCGAGTGGACGCGCTCGTTCTTGCCCATGGGCATGATGGCATCGGGCGACCTTGGCGTGCTGATTGCGAGCCGCTACGGCAAAAATTTCGATCGTGACGCCCTTGACCGCGGCTTACCCGCTCGTCACGCTGGCCTTCGCGGGGCTCGTGCTACATGAGCGCATAGTACTGGTGCAGTGGGCCTGCGTTGCCGCGATCCTCGTCGGCATGTTCTTCTGCACCTCCTGAGCGCGTCGCAAGCGATGCAGGTTGCAGAGCCGGATCCCAAGCCAATTCCATGTCCCACGAACCTCGCTGCTTGTTCCAGAGCACGAGGAGGTCCGAAGTCCGGCACGATTCGTAGGTGTTGCATTCGCTCCCTTCGCCGACGCCGATCCGGACAATTGGGCGATCGACGCGTACGGCGTTCTCGAACCCGGAGAAGCGGGTCTTCATGTCGCGTTTAGATGAACCTCGCGACGAACTTCCAGCATTACCCGAAGTGCAACGCCTATCTTAAGGACTGGCAGCCGAAGAGGCTGATCGTTTAGGGGTCGAAACGACCCTTTGTGGTTACATACATATCAATTGGCCGTTGGTCGCATAGCCTCCATCGCGTCCGGCGAGTGGAGTGTACCCTGCCGTCGAGCCATGGGGACCAGCGCTATGGACCTGATCGCTCGACATATCTCCGTGCGAGTAGGCTACCCGCACTGACCGGGGCGTGACCGGGGCGGGGACTGTCAGCTGACTACGTCGACTGATAATTCGAACTAACGAAAGGGTTGAGGAGAGATCTATGAGACTTACCCGTGAATCGTTTTTGGTTATGGGACTAGTGTTCAGCGCCGCCGCGGCGGCAGCCGACTTTGATGGCTCCGCACCCCTGACGTGCACACCCTCCAGGGGTTTGAACTGCTCTCCCGACCAAGGATGCAGCAAGCTCAAACCAGAGTCGCCTCCGCCCCCCGGTGGACTGAAGATGGACATCGACTTTGCCGGCAAGACCATTAAGACGCCGTATCAGACGAACCTGCTGCCGATCCAAAACTCAGCCATGAACGATGAACAGCTGATCCTGCAGGGCACGAATCTGAAGTTTGCGTGGAGTGCCGTCGTCCTCCGCAAGACGGGCAAGCTAACCCTCACGATCGCCGACCGCGTGGGCGCCTACGTGATATTCGGGCAGTGCAAGGCGGCTGCCGCACCCTGATACCGGGTGCGGGGCGACGCCCTATTTAGCTGCATGTCGCCGATAGCGCGTCGGGATCATGCAGGACGATCTTGTTACGCACACACAGCTTGGGTACGGCCGATAGATCGCTATTGGCCGCCGCCCCAGCTGTAAAAATACTTGAGAGCCACTTCGGTGAACATCGGCGCGTTCTCGTGGACGACGGATCTGGCGAATAAAAAGACGATCCCATTCCGCGAGTTAATTGTCCAGTTTGCTTCAGTGCCGAGAGTGAGATTCTTCTGCGCGTCGTTCTGGTTCACTCCATCGACGAACGTCGTGCCACGGAAGGCATAGTTCGCATCTAACGATGCCCATACGTTCGGGGTGATGTTGTAGCTGATGTGTGCCTCAAACCCCGGCAGTGCTTGCTGGCGCAGAATTTCCCTTCCGTGGTACTCGGTATTATCACTGAAGACATTGCTGTAGAAGTTGCCATCGACTACCCACCTCTGAGCGGGTCCGAAGGGGTGTGAGATGCCAATTTCTGGTTTGAACGACCAGCGATCGGAACCGAGGTTAAGGACCTTATTAGGATCATATTGCCCCGAGGGACCCGTTATCGTCAGACTGAGCCCGACGGTCGTGGTGGGCTCGTACTTCGCAAAATCCGCCACACTGAGCGCGGGCCCTCCCAGCAGCAGAGTCGTTAGCTGCAAACTTGCATCACCGGCACCGGCCACGGAGCGGGAAAGATTGGTCCCGGCCACGGAACCGCTGACGTACGCAAATGGAAGGATCGCCTTTATCCAAGCCAGCCGATGCAGGATGCCAAACGTCCGGATGTAGGCAAGCAGAACTTCGTTGTCCTCGAGGTGAGCGCCGCCGATCACCAGCGCAGTATCTATTGAGTCATCGGCGGCAGCGTGCGTGTAATCCAGTTCGAACTGATTCACACCCGCGGGAGTATTGGCATAGGTTCGGGGATCGCTGAACTGACCATACACCAGGCCCGGAAGACACACGGCGCCGATCGCGACGCATGCGGACTGTCTTCGTCCGTGCATCACTGTACCGAACCGAGGACCGTCAACGCGCGCCGGTGGCCTAAGCTGTCATGGGAGTTTCGCCGATATGCGATTCTCGGAGGAACAGGCACAATGTTCGTGCGAGAATGCCGGGAGTCCATTTGAACAGCATCGGACCATACCAAGGAGAACGCAAGATGCGACGAGCGACAGCGCTCATACTGGGCCTCACCGCGATCACTTGGCTGGGGGGCGTTCATGCAGAAGTCACGGTGCTGGCAGTTCGGCTAAGGCGCGAAGGATGTCGTCGCGCTCGCAAGGTTCTACGACGCGGCGTTTGGCTTAAGAGAGATCGACCGCGTCGGGCAGCCGCCCACGGAAATCATCATGCGCTACGGCGCCACGATCGCCGCAGCCAAAGCTGGGTCATCCCCTGAGTTTCTCGTTCAGCGTCGCGAGCCCACGGCGGCCAACGACCCGATACCGCACGCGGTGTTCCGTGTGTCGGATATCGGCGCCAGCGTGGCGGCCGCGAAGGCCGCGGGCGCAACGATCAAGAGCAACGTGGCTTCGATCGCGATCGGGGGCATGCCGGTGAAGATCGCGACGCTGACGGATCCCGACGGCAATGTACTCGAGCTCATGGAGCTGCCGAAGGGCGTCACCCACCTCCGCCACCCGTAAGGACCGCGCCGACGTTCCCTTGAAGCGGTCATTCATACGATACCGGCACCGGTCGCATGGCGGGGCTGGCTGCGGTCGCTCCTCGGTTCTATTTGCAGTCCAATGGCATATCCTGAGCCGCGATGATTTGCCATTTGCCGTCCCGCTTCAGCCAAGTATCAGTCCAAATCAAGCAACGAGGTTTCTCGATGCCATCTTTCGTCCTTCTCACTGCACTTTCGCTGCCGTAAACAAGCGCCAGGTTGTCCCCGAAAAACCTCACGTTGGCATCGATCAAGCGGCAATCCCGGGAGGTCATGGACGAATCCGTTGATTGAGCTAACGCTTCCGATTTGGTGTAGCGCTTTCCCCCTGGAGAGGTGCCCTGAAAGTCCTCGGCGAGGATCGTTTCTATGATCCTGTTGTGGGTGCACGCGTCCTCAGCCCATTGCCGCTCGGCTTCGACGATGAATTTCGCGGTCGCATCCCCGGCGGCCGCCCATCGTCCCTGCTGGCCGTGCGCTGCAACTGTGGTGATGGTCGCGAACGCAACCAGCGCCGGGATCAGTCCTTTAGAAGTCATGGCAACCCCTCGCAGGTTTCCGTAACCGGTCGGTCCTTCAGGCGCCCCGTTCCGCGCAGAAAATGCCTGAGTAAATCAGCACTGACAAATTGAACTTGCGCGCCTCACCCATCGTCCTTACGGACGCCGCTGCAACTGGATGAGGGTCAGTCCGGTTGCTTGTGAGCGAGGATTGTGCGATGACTGACGAGAACGAGGCGGCACCCGTACTCAATGGCAAGATCGCCGCTCGAGCTCGATTTCCCCCCAATACGGGACGGTGACCCGCATGCCGCGGGCCACCGTGCCGCGTTCAGCGCTGTTTACTTGCCCAGCTCGTATTCGCCCTCGACATCGCAGCTTATGCCCTCACCGGCAGGTTTGCAGCTGAAGGTGCCGTTCCCCTTGATGCCTTTGAGCTTTCCAGTGCCTTCGGCGAAGGTGAACGCACCCTTCGAGTCTGCGTTATCTTTGCCCGTACTGTTGCCCTGGTACCGCACAGCCACTTTGTCGCCGCTCTGCATCGAGAGCGCATTCACGCCGCGGAAGTGAGTCTTCTTGCCCGAGATTTCGACCATTTCCGTTGCCACGCTCTCCACAGTCTTGTCGCCACCTATTTCGAGCGGCTTCGGCCAAGTGCACTTAGAAGCCTCCACCCCCAAACTATGATCCGGGCGATCGCCTGCCGGGAGCAGGTGCTGAGGATCGGGTTTACTACACTCCGTCGTGGCGGTGAACTTGTCGGCGAGGGCGGCACTCGACCACACAAGGGCTGCCCCGGTTAATAGCAATGGCAAGCTACGCATCGTAACCCCCTGAGTTGTTCGTTTGGCGGAAAGAAACGTTGCGTCACCGAGGTTAGGCCGACCGCAGCTTGGAGGCAAGCCTCAAGACCGGGTCGGTCGACTCGGTCAGCAAGGATCAGAATGAGACCCCATTGACCATCCACCTCGGTACGGCCCGCAGCAGCCGCTCGTGTTCGCGTCCAATTGACTCGATACCGGCCATTCGTGGATGCTGCACACGGCTGCTCAGGATGTTTGTTCCTGCCAGGAACCGAAGGCGCAACGAATAAGAAGTTGGGGGAGCCATGCAGATGCGTATCTCGGTTACCGTCTTCGGAGCCATCGCAATCGGATCCGTCGCGACGGCAATGACGGCAAATGCGCAAGATGCATGTGCGAAGCTGATGTCGCTGACATTGCCGAATACCACGATCACGCAGGCGCAGACCATACCCACGGGCGATGTCAAGATTCGGCTGCCGATGCCCGGAGAGGCAAGCGTGAGACTGCCGGCCCACTGTCGCGTGACGGGCTCCATCAAGCCGACTGCGGATTCGGATATCCGTTTCGAGATTTGGCTGCCAGCTTCAGGTTGGAATCACCGCTATCAGCAGGTTGGCAATGGCGGGCTCGCCGGCACGATTCCGCAATTTGCCTTGGTGGGTCCGTTGCTCGGCGGCTATGCGACGGCCGGCACCGATGACGGTCATGAAAGTAGCCAAGGCTTCGATGCCAGCTGGGCCGTGGGCCATCCGGAGAAGCTGATCGACTACGGCTATCGTGCTGTGCACCTGACGGCGCTGGTGGCCGAGGCTGTCGTTCGTGCCTACTACGATGAAGGAGCTCGGCACACCTACTTCGTGGGCTGCTCGGATGGTGGTCGCGAGAGCCTCATGGAAGCCCAGCGCTATCCGCAAGACTTCGACGGTTATCTCGTGGGCGCGCCCGGAATCGATATTCCCAATAATGAGGTTGGGCACTTGCATGTCTGGCAGGCACTTCACCGGCTCGGACCGGACGGACAGCTCACGGCATCTGAGCTCGAGGCCTTGTCGGCGAAGGTTCTAGAGCGCTGCGACAAGCTCGATGGTTTGAGAGACGGTCAGCTGCGCGATCCCCGTCAATGCTCCTTCAAGGCGAGCGAAGCGATGTGCAGCAGCTCCAACGGCGGGTCGTGTCTGACGGCTGCTCAGGCAAGAGCCGTACAGTCGATCTACGACGGCGTCCGCGACAGCACGAGCGGCAAACAGCTGACGCCGGGTGATTTCGGTACGTTGGGAACTGAAGCGGTTACGTGGCCCGTGATATTTCTCGACACGCCGTCAGCTCCTGCAATCATATCCGCGACCAATGAAGTCATCTCTACTTTGCTGTATGCCAGTCCCAACTTGGACATGATGACCGTAGATGTGGCGCAGGCTGCCAGAGATGCGAAACGGAAGCTCGCACCGATCATAAACTCCGACAATCCGGATCTGCGAGTCGCTCGGAACATGGGGCGTAAGATTCTTCAGTATCACGGGTGGGCCGACCCTAACGTTCGTCCTCAGTACTCCATCGAGTATTTCGAGGCGGTGCAAAGATTCCTGGGGTCCGACACTAAGGACTTCTACCGTCTGTTCATGGTGCCGGGCATGGCGCACTGCTCGGGCGGTGTCGGCCCTACGAGTCTCAGTGGCTTTGCGCGCAACCCTGTTCCGCACGACCCCCAGCACGACTGGATCAGCGCACTTGAGCACTGGGTTGAGGACGGTACTGCGCCCGAGCAGATGGTAGCCACCGAATTCAAGCTTGATCGACCCCTGGCTCCGTACGCCCCAACCCCTCCGGGAACCCCAGTCAAACGCACTCGACCGCTGTGTCCTTTTCCACAAGTCGCGGTATATCAAGGGACGGGCGACCCGGATACTGCCGCAAGCTTCAAATGCGAGACGATATCGGGCAAGTAGCAGCTGGACGAGCCCGGGCGCGCGGGACGCCTCAAAGAGGTTTACCCTGGGCGCTGTAATCAGCTAAGCGAGTGCCAACATGGCCGACACGCCCAAGACTCCCGAAAAGAAGGTCTTCGAGGTCAGCAGCAAGATCATCAAGCTGCGCGAACTGACGAAGCACAGCTCGAGCACGACAATTGAGACAGTTTGGCAGATGCCTGATGGAACCATAATCAAGGGTGTGTACCTGGGAGCGCCGGGGCGTTGGACGCTTCAGGCCAGCGGCGCTCCGGTGAAGCCCGAGATGGCCGCACAGCTGGATGCCATCGAAGCGCGCGCGCTCGCAGCGCGCACATCCTAGCGACGGCTTTCTAGGCTGCGGGTCATCGTGAGCTTGCCGCGCCAGGCGTGGGACGCTTTCCATACGCGCAGATGTGCGAGCGCCGAGGCTGAAGGCTGATCTCTCGGCCCGGATTCGACCACAGGCAGCCAATCACTGCAATTGGCTAGCTCTCAGCAAGCGGTCGCTGAACAGTTATTCGATCTACCGCAGGAGTCATGCTCGTGCAGAAGTTCCTTGGAGCGACTGTCATCGCCGCTTTGTGCCTTGCAGCTTGTCACCAAGCTCACAACAGCCCAGGGTCTGCGCCACCGATTGTCGGGGCTTGGCTGGTGAAAATACCTCATGCGCCATTTCCGCTGCATATGTTCGTGTTTCATTCCGACGGCACGGTCGAGCAGTCCAACCCCGACGCCGGCGATCCCAATACCAGCGACAGCAACCTCATGGGTGCCTGGCTGACCGATGGCGAGGGATATCGGGGCAAGCTCGTGGAAATCACGGCTGATCGAAATACACACCAGTTCGCATCACGGGGGGAGATCTCCTTTGCAGTCAAAGTCAGCGGCAACAGTTTCACTGGTACCGCAAGCGCCACGTTCTTCGACCCGAGCGGGCGCCAAGTCAATGGACCCATGCAGGTTAGGATGGCGGGCGACCGGGTGATGCCCTGACCGGCAGCGGCGAGGAGGACCCAGTCCATTCGGCAGTTCGATTTTGCTGTAAGGCGACAGTACGCAAGCGAGTACGAACGCGGCGCCGCACAACGCGCGTTCTGCGAGCGTCCGGCCACTGGGTCATTCACCAATGGCACATTCTCGTGCCTTATTTGGCAGAATGACGCTCGGCACTGCGCGAGTTGCCGAGGGTAGCAACATGGGTGGCCCTCTGAAGCGAGCCTCTCTGCTAGTCAGTCTGGCGGCACTCTCTCCATGCCTTGCGCAGCAGAGTGTGGTCCCAACACGTGGGGCAACGCAGCCTGCGTCAATCGATCTTTATGCGTTTGAATTCGAGGAGCTGTATTTCGGCCGGGAGGGTCCAGGTTATGCGGCGATTAAGGGTGAGCCTTCAAAAAAGACTCGGCAATTGGCGAAAGCGCGACTCTCGGGCCAGGGAGCAGTTTCCACCGTCAAGTTCGAGGCGATTGATGCGAGTGGTAATGCCCTGAATGTCCTATATCTGTTCAAGGTGACAGATGCCCTAGACGACGATGAGTATTTGGGTTTCGTCGATGTTCCGGATCAGCCGTTTCGAGTAGTAGTCAGCGGCCAGGAAGTTAGCGGCGCCCCATATAGACGGGTATTCGATCATCTCTTTCGGCCCGCGGCCGAACCTCCCGCGCGTCCCCTGCTGTTCACGAAATCGATGCTCGACGAGGAGCGACGGTACCAAGCAGAGTTTGAAGCAAAACGGCGCGCAAATCCTGATGGCATAGTCATCTTGCCGCATATGCAGGTCACCCACGTCATGCATGAACCCTACAGGTCTGTCAGCGGCAACACGCTCGGTATCCGCCTGAGTTATGACATCCAATTCTCCAAGGCCGCGATTTATGCACCGATTCCTAGAGTAGATCCATTGTTTCAAGACTGGGATTTTCGTGGCAGCGTGGGCATGAAGGTGGCAGAAGACGCGATCAATCCCACGCCCGAATTCGTGCAACAGCAATATCCACCGGGTTTTCACGGATTCATTATGCCCGCTAGATACCAGAGCGGTGTGGTCTACCACTTCGTCGTGGATATGGTTCCAGACTACGCGGTTCAGAACGCCGCGAAGACGAAGTACTGCATCTACAACCGTAAGTTCCAGAATTCCTCCACGGCGAGAGGCGCGTGGGAGGCGTTGAAGACGCAGAACGTGCCCGTTCGATATCGGGTGAGTATTGAGAGCGTGAACTTCCACGGTGAAATATCGGGACTGTACCCCCAGCGGGAGTTCTACGAAGGCCTTCTTCGAGAACGCGCACAAGACTGCGGAGCCACTCCGAGCTTCAATTTCTGATCGCGGATGACCTAGAGAGTCTAATACGGCTACGGTGGTGGTGGAGGGGGCGGCCCGGTATTCGCAACAGCAGGCGAGCTAAACACGTAGGCAGCGCCCTGATAGGAATTCTTGTATGCGGCGCCGATAATGGCCGTATTCCCGCTCACGTCGACCGAATACCCGAACTCGTCGCCGCGCGCGCCATCGGCGGCGGTCAGCTCTTGCTGTTGCTGGTTGCGGGTCCTGAAGGGCCACCAACGTTTCTGTTTCCAGCTGCAGGGGACTCCCGAGCAGGTGAATACGTAGGCGGCGCCCTGCAAGGAATTGTTAGCGACGATGACCGCGTTCCCGCTCACGGCGACCCGGGTTCCGAACTCGTCGCGGCTCGCGCCATCGGCGGCGGTCAGCTCTTGCTGCTGCCTCCAGGTGCAGGGGTTTGCCGAGCAAGTGAATACGTAGGCGGCGCCCTGAAGGGAATTGTTGCCGATAGCCTTGCCTGGAGCGCCGACGATGACCGTATTCCCGCTCACGGCGACCCGTGTTCCGAACACGTCGCCGCCCGCGCTATCGGCGGCGGTCAGTTTTTGCTGTTGCTTCCACGTGCAGGGGGTTCCGGAGCACGTGAATACGTAGGCGGCGCCTCGCGAGGAAGTGTTGCCGATGGCGCCGATGATGGCCGTCTCTCCGCTCACGGCGACCGAATATCCGAACACGTCGCCGCTCGCGTTGTCGGAGGCGGTCAGCTTTTGCCGTTGCGTCCAGGTGCAGGGAGTTCCGGAGCAGGTGAATACGTAGGCGGCGCCCTCGTAGGAGTTCTTGTATGGAGCGCCGATGATGGCCGTATTCCCGCTTACGGAGACCGTGTTCCCGAACTCGTCGCCACTTGCGCCATCGGCGGCGGTCAGCTCTTGCTGTTGCTTCCAGGTGCAGGGAGTTCCGGAGCACGTGAACACGTAAGCGGCACCCTGCGGGGCTACGGCTTCAGGCAAGAATAGGGAATTCCTGCCCCATGCGCCGATGATGGCTGTATTCCCGCTCACGGCGATCGAATTTCCGAACTCGTCGTCGCGCGCGCCATCGGCGGCGGTGAGCTCTTGCTGCTGCGTCCAGGTGCAGGGAGTTCCGAAGCACGTGAACACGTAGGCGGCGCCCTGACCAGAATTGTTCCCGATCGTTTTGCCTGCAGCGCCGATGATGACGGTCTGCCCGCTCACCGCG
>Ga0335085_10001143_pt1 | contig 60975 bp, 54 predicted proteins | sample Lox_Sample_45_FD_206712 | JGI IMG/M metagenome (GOLD analysis project Ga0335085, IMG submission 206712) | Soil microbial communities from Loxahatchee National Wildlife Refuge, Florida, United States - Lox_Sample_4.5 | ecosystem: Environmental > Terrestrial > Soil > Wetlands | place: USA...
GGGAATTGCAATCGCCGCCAGGAGGCCAATAATGGCCACGACGATCATGATTTCCACCAGGGTAAAGCCCGCCTTTCGGACGGTTTTGGTCGTTTTCATATTATTTTTTTTCCAACGGTGTGAACAGAACGACAAGCGGGTTATAATAAGTGCGGCTTTGTTCACATAATTGCTTGTCGTAACCGCGACTTAAGCCGTTTGCAGCACCCTCGATGCCTGAGATTGCCCACGTACACTGCCCTAAAGGGCATGTATTAAGTGAGCCGGTGCGGGAGGACGGGCCTGCGCGGAAAACTGTCTTTGTATCTGGAAAGGAGTTCGATTCGGGTTAAAGAAGATGCCTTATGGTTCCCCGCTTCCGCCTTCAATAAGTCACAGCGTAATTCGTCCGCGCGCCATCGGTAACGGCCCAGAGGTTGATAGGCGAAAGGGACCCGGGAAACTTGATATACCGGGCGCTCCCGTCCGCCATCGCATAATTGGACCCGCCGCCGTGACTGCCGGGACCTGCGCCGCCATGGCGGCTTTGCTCAACGCGCTCCACGTCGTTGCCGTCGCCTTCATAAAAATCCATGTAGTAATCCATCGCGTCGGTCATTTTCTCGCCGAACGTGATGGTTTCGGAAGGGTATTTGACGATGCTTTCCTTCATTACGCCGGGAAAGGTTCCCAAGGTGTAGGCGTTCCAATCGGCGGCGTTCAAAGTGGCCTCAAAGTAGTCGTTGAAGGCATTAATGAGATAACTTCGCGGTGCACCGTCGGCGATATTGTTGGTGTCGCCGGCCGTTTGCGGTTTGGGGCCGTCGCTGGGGCAAACCAGCACGTCCAGATTCCTCCCGTAATCGTCGTAAAGCCGGTTCGGCCAGCGGTCGCTTTCTGAGCGCGGGGGAAACATGGCTTGATTGTCGTCCACATAGACTTTCAAAGCGACATTCAACTGGGTCAGATTGTTGAGGCAGGCAATGCGTTTGCCGGATTGCTTGGCGCGGCTCAACACCGGCAACAGCATCGCCGCCAGGATCGCGATGATGGCAATCACGACCAGCAGTTCAATCAGCGTGAAGCCACCGGCACTTGCCCGTTCATGGTGCCGGGCTGTCTCCAATTCGATGTTCTTTTTCATAACCGCTCGATCCGCTGTTACGTCTGACTTAATAGTACGACGGGTGGCGCGTCCGCCGAGTTACAAAAATTTATGACCTGGAAAAATTTGACACTCATGGCCGGGCTGGTGTTCGCATTAATTTTTGCGTGGCTGGTGATAGGCCGGTCCAAGCCCAAATCCATCGAAATTTATCACACGTTTCGGCCGGCCGGGTATGCCATGCGAGCCCGCCGCGATGTCCCGCCGACCCTCTCCTTCGGGTTGGGAGACCGGTTCAAGCTCACCGAAATCAGAGTAGTTTTGCTTGCCGCATGGCAGACCAATCACGGGGTGCCACCTGTGTGGCATCTGGTCTCGGACTCCAATTCCGTGCCGGTGAACCTTTTTACTTATGGCCAGCGCATTCGCGGCATGAAACCCGCCGTCGCCGGCGAACGGCCGCTCCCGCTCGAGCCTGATGTCGCCTACCGCCTGTTCGTGACCGCCGGCAAAATCCAGGGCCAGCACGACTTCGAAATGGGTGGTAGCCTGCCCGCACCAAAATAAATTCATCGCTTCGCCTCAATCTTCGTTCCCGCCAGGTGGCAGGCCGCGAAATGGTCTTTTTTGACTTCCCGGAATGCCGGGACCTCCGATTTACACCGCGCTTCGGCAATCGGACAGCGCGGATGGAACGGGCAGCCCGGCGGCGGATGAATCGGCGACGGCACGTCTCCGGGCAGGATGATCCGCCGCCGTTTTGTATCCGGGTCCACTTCCGGCACGGCGGAAATCAGCGCCTGCGTGTAAGGATGTTGCGGATCGCGAATCAGGGTCTTTGCGTCCGCCGTTTCCACGATTTTGCCCAGATACATTACCATCACCCGATGGCTGATGTGCTCGACGACCGCGAGATCGTGGGCGATGAAGAGATACGCGATGCCGCGTTGCTGCTGCAAATCGCGGAGCAGATTGATGATTTGCGCCTGCACGGAAACGTCCAGCGCGCTCACCGGTTCGTCGCAAATAATCAACTCCGGCTCGACCGCCAATGCGCGCGCGATGCCGATGCGCTGGCGTTGGCCGCCGGAAAATTCGTGCGGATACCGCTGCGCGTGGGTTGGGTCTAGGCCAACGGCATTCAATAGTTCCGCGATGCGCGTCTGCCGCGCGGATTTGCTGTCGGTCAGCTTGTGGATGTCGAGCGCCTCGCCGATAATTTGGGCGACGGTCATGCGGGGATTGAGCGAGCCGTAGGGGTCCTGGAAAATCATCTGGAACTTGCGCCGGCGTGCGCGCAACAACGAGCCACTCATCCGCGTGATGTCCTCGCCCTTGAGCAGAACGCAGCCGGCCGTCGGCTCGACCAGCCGCACGATGGCGCGGCCGAGCGTCGTCTTGCCGCAACCGCTCTCGCCGACCAGCCCCAGCGTTTCCCCCGGTTCGAGGCTGAAGCTCACGTCGTCCACCGCCTTTACAAATTCACGGGTGCCGCCGAAGAGCCCGTGCTTCACCGGGAAATGCACCTTCACATTTTTGACTTCGAGCAATGGCATAAAAATTCCGCCAAAATTTGCCGCATTCTGCGCGCCTGCCAATCCAAATCCTGGCAAAGGAACTGGACGGGAACGCCGCGTTCACGCGGCAGAGGGTTGGAGGGAAAGCGCTTCTGCCGGCTGAAGCCGGCGATTCCTTTCCCCAACTTCCATTTGCGCCCGGTGGTGAACGCCAGGCAATTCACCTATCGCTTGTTTCTTAATCGTCATCTTAATCATAATCACGCACCTCCGCCATTTCACTTTTCCGCCGGCGTCGTTTCGCCTAACCTGCCGCCATGTTCAAACCAGCCGACTTGTTTGACCTCGCGCAAACGGAGCACGCCTCCATTTTCGACGGGTGCCGATTCACTTGGGACGCTCTTAAGAAGCTCGAAGGCTACATTGCCACGAACGTGAAACCGGAATTGCGCAACACCTGCGAAGGCCGGGCTTACATTGGCGAAAAAGTGTTTATCGGCGAAGGCACGGTGGTCGAGGATGGTGTGATGATTAAAGGCCCGGCTATCATCGGCAAAAACTGCAAAATCCGCCACAACGCCTACATCCGCGAGAACGTCATCATCGGCGACGATTGCACGGTGGGCAACTCGACGGAAATCAAAAACGCGCTGCTGTTCAATCACGCGGTCGCGCCGCACTACAATTACGTCGGCGACTCGATTCTCGGCCACAAAGCGCATCTGGGCGCAGGCGCGAAAATCTCCAACTTCAAAATGTTCCCCGGCAATATCGAGGTGGAGCTGGACGGGAAGCCGTTTGACACCGGCTTGCGAAAATTCGGCGCGTTGCTCGGTGACGGCGCGGAAGTGGGCTGCAACGCCGTGTTGAACCCCGGCAGCATCATCGGGCGCGGCGCGGTGGTTTACCCGAACGTCTTCTGGCGCGGCATCCTGCCCGCCAACAGTATTGCCAAGAACAAGGCCGGAATCGAAGTCGTCGTGCGCCGGCCCAGGGAAACTTGAAAGACCGGAAAGCCCGCTATGGACACCCGCCAGACCCTTGATCAATTGCGGAAATTTGAAATTCCCGGCGTTGTGAAGTTCGACGAGGGCCATGGCGGCCTGCCGAGAATCAACCTCAAGACCGGGAAGAGCGCGGCGGAAATGTATTTGCACGGCGCGCACGTCACCGGCTTCCAGAAAACGAACGAGCCGCCGTTACTATTCCTGAGCCGGCTCAGCCATTTCGCCCGGGACAAAGCAATTCGCGGCGGCGTGCCGATTTGTCTGCCGTGGTTTGGGACTCGCGCAGGCGATGTCATGCATGGCTTCGCGCGCGTGACGGAATGGGGAGTGGCGGAAACCAGCGCGGCACCGAAAGGCGGAGCCACCGTGCGGCTCAAGCTGCCGGGAACAGCCATCCGGCCGCCGTGGCCGATGTTCAGCGCTGAATTCGTTTTGACCGTCACTGACCGCCTCTCGATGGAATTGATCGTCACCAACCGGTCTGACCGGAACCTGGAATTCGAAAACTGTCTGCACACTTATTTCAACGTCGGCGACGTCCGCGACATTTCCCTCGCGGGTCTGAAATCGGCATACTGCCTCGACAAAACCGACCAGGGCGCACGCAAGCCGGAAATCGCCGACGCCATTCGTATCACCGCCGAGACCAACCGCGTCTATCTCGACACGACGAGCACGGTGGAAATTCACGACGCGAAATTCCACCGCACGGTGCGCGTCGAGAAAAGCGGCTCCACCTCGACGGTGGTCTGGAATCCGTGGACGACGCAGGCCATGCCGGACGATTTCGACGAGTACGATTATCGGCGGATGATCTGCATCGAATCCGGCAATGTAGGTCCAAACAAACTCAAACTCACCCCCGGCCGGGTAGCGAGCTTGAAGGTGGTTCTGAGCAGCGAACCGGCCTGAAGCACCGACGCGGCATTCTGCCTGCCAAAATGATTACTAAGGAGTGGCAGAATTTATGATCGTCGTCAAACGCTCGCGGGAAGGTTCGTAGGAGCCGAGGTGACGAGGCTCTGACTTTGGATTGGAGACTTTTTACGTCCACCCTCCGCAGTATTGTTACGGAGATATCCCTCAAAGGAATTTTCCCGCGTTGAACCCTTGAACCTCGCGATTGGAGCGCCGGGTTCCGACCCGGCGCGGTGCGGATTCGATCGCTCTTCGACACGCCAGGTCGGAGACCGGCGCTCCGGTTCATGGAAAGGATGCGGCGTCACCTACGAAATCTTCTCTGCGAATCTCCGCGCCTTTGCACCTCTGCGTTAAATTGTTTCAAGCACATTTGTTCGCTTGACTTGATTCGTTTTTGCGGCGGAAATGGGCGCATGATTACCCATCGCGATTTGTTGGTTGCCACCGTTGCCGCGTTCACCGCCGTCGCCGTGATGTCGCTCGCGCAGTCCGCCGGCAAGCCGGTCATGCACTCGTCCGTCTTCAACTGGGCCGACCTCAAGGCCGTGCCGACCAAAACGGGCGAGCGGCGGGCGGTGTTCGATGCGCCTACGCCTACGCTCGCGAATTTCGAGTGCCATATCACGACGCTGAATCCGGGCGAGGTGCCGCATCTGCCGCACCGGCACCCGGACGAGGAGTTGATGATCATCAAGGAAGGCACGCTGGCGGCGTTGCAGGGCGACAAGACGAACATCGTCGAAGCGGGCGGCATCATCTTTCAGGCGTCGAATGAACTGCACGGCCTGCGCAACATCGGCACGAACCGGGCGACCTATTACGTCTTCCGTTTCGTGACCCACGAACCGGCCGAGTGAACAGCCTTGGGGTGCCGACCGCCGGATTTGCTCTCCCTCTCCGCCAACGAAGTTGGGGGAGAGGGTCGGGGTGAGGTGGAATTTTGATCAACCGCTCCTCTCCTTGGCCCGCTCCCGGCGCTTCGCCACGGGGCCAGGGAAACTAACTTTTGACTTAGTCCGATCCTTTTTCGAGAGCAACGCGGTTGTCCGCATCTTCTCCTTCCATCCGGCACAACAATTACTTGTTCTAAAAATTATACCGCCTGATTTAAAAACAACTTGACCATAAACGGCAAAGACGTACAATATCAACTGCTTGAACGCAGTCTAACTGTTGACCGTTAGACCGCACGTTTTCGAGTGGATGGCGGGGTATGGCGCTGGGCCGACATGCCGGGCCGTTGACAACTCGAAGCGGAGCGAGACCATTTCAAACTCAGCTTCCCTCAGGCGGATGGTTTATCCCTCGACGCCGGCTCCTCCCGGCGACCGGCATCTCCGATAATAGCCGCAAAAGAGCGCAAAAGTCACAAAGAGTTTTGTGTATCGCTTGCACATCACTCCACTGCTTCAAACCTTCATCACTCCGAAGAAAGAAAGGAGTCTTTCATGAACTCAAAATCTGAATTCAAAAACCGACTGTATAGACAGTGCAAAAATCTTTTGGCCGTGCCGGCCGGCGTGTTGTTGCTATGTCCGGCCGCCGCCAGCAGCGTCACCTGGTATGGGATCAACGTGCCGACCAACGCTGATTTCGCGACGAACTCCCTGATCTGGGCCACCGCGCCGGTGAATGTCTGGTGGAGCACCAATAATCCGCCGACCACCACCAATGCCAATGATTTCGACATAATTCCGGGTGCCACGAACGGCTCTCGCGTGCTGGGCATCACCGGCACGCCGAACATCGTGCCGGGTGGGAGTTACTTGCTCGGCGTGGAAAACACCAACGGTTTCAACGTCATCTGGGTTGTCTCGTGGAGTTTTCACGTCCTGTATCTTCCAACCATACAAACAGCTCCTCAAACTCAAACGGCTGAAGCAGGGGCCACAGTTGACTTCGGGGTGGACGCCGGCGACGATCCGTCACTGAAGTGCCAGTGGTTGTTCAACGGCAATGCCATCGGTGGCTGCACCAACTCTGATTTGTGCCTATCCGGTGTCCAAGCAACGAACGTGGGCACTTATTTGGTCATCGTCAGCAACATTTTCGGGGCGGTAACGAGTGCTCCTATTACGCTCAATGTGATCCCACCGGTCGAGCGCAGGCCGGTTCCGGGCATCAACCTGATGGGCGACGCCGGAAGCATGCTGTACCTGGATTTTGCCGATAGCCTCAGCCCCGCACCGAATTGGAGCACACTCGATTCCGTCACGCTGACGGGCACTTCGGAACTTTACTTCGATCTTACCAAGCCGCTTCCGCCTCAGCGGTTTTATCGCGCTTGGCAAACGGGAACACCCGGTGTCGCCCCGTCTTTGAGCCTGCCCGCCATGATTCCGGCCATCACGTTGACCGGCAACATCGGGGACCAGTTGCGTCTGGATTGCATCAACCAGGTTGGTCCGACGGATGCCTGGGTAACACTCGACACGGTGACGTTAACCAACACGTCGCAACTTTATTTCGATATCTCTGCGCCCGGCCAACCGCCGCGGCTCTACCGCATCGTTCCGGCGCCTTAAACCCACAACCACTTTATGAACCCAAAATCTGAAATCAAAAACCGGTTTTATGGACAGTTCAAGAATCATCTGCCCGCGCGGGCCACTGTACTGTTGCTAGCGTTGGCCACCGCGAGCAGCCCGGCGCAGACGTACACTGTCCTCCACGCATTCAGCGGCAGTGCAGGCGGCGCAAATCCGTACGGAGGCTTGACATTATCCGGCACCAACCTATATGGAACGACGGCTTACGGTGGCAGTTACGGCTACGGTACAGTGTTCAAAATGCACACCGATGGGACCGGTTTCGCAGTGCTCCATAACTTCACAGGCAGCGATGGCTCCAGCCCGGAAGCTGCACTGGTGTTGTCCGGAACTACACTATATGGCACGACGCCTTATACTTTAAACTATTTTGGCGGCATCGTGTTCAAACTCAATACCGATGGCAGCGGTTTCAGAGTGCTCAAACAATACAGCAGTGGCAACGGCGGCGGGGTGCCGGTCGGCGGTTTGGTGCTGTCAGGCACAAACCTTTACGGAACGACTGAGTATACTGCCATCATTGGCGGTGGCGCTTCCGGATACGGCACAATATTCAAGATGAACACCGATGGCAGCGACTATACCGTGCTCTGGAACTTCTCGGGCACCAACGGTAACGGCCCCTGCGCCACTTTGTTGCTGGATGGGCCAACGCTCTATGGCACAACTTGGGGCGGTGGCAGCTTTCCCGACTTCAACTGTGGCACGGTTTTCCGAGTGAATACCGATGGCACCGGGTTCATGCTGCTCCAGTCATTCACGATCACCAACGGAGATGATTGCTTCGGCAGCCTTGTGCTGTCGGGCACGACGCTCTATGGAACAACTTGGTACGGCGGCAATGTGCCTGGCGGAGGCTTGGGAGCTGGTACGGTGTTCAAACTTAACACCGATGGCAGTGGGTTCGACCTGCTAAAGAGTTTCTATGGTACCAATGGCGCCGCACCCAGCGCAGGGATGTCATTATCCGGCACGACGCTTTATGGGACGACCACTTACACGAAGATTGATGAAATGATGTTGCTGCCAACCGGCTTCGGGACGGTTTTTCAACTCAACACCGATGGTACCGGATTCAGGGTGCTCAAACAATTCACTGGCGGAGACGGCGGCAATCCTTACGCAGGCCTAGTCCTCTCCGGCTCAACGCTCTATGGCACGACTTGGGATGGTGGCAGTTCCAACAATGGCGTAGTGTTCAGTGTGTCGATTGCGCCGCCAACTGCAAGCACCTTCCCCCAAAACCAAACAGCTGAAATCGGTTCCCCCGTGGATTTCACGCCGGACATCGCCGGGTGCCCGCCAGTGACCTGCCAGTTGTTTTTCAATGGCACCTGTCTCATGTGTTGTGGCACTGATGGTTGTTTGATACTCACCAACGCCGATTTCTCCATGTCGGGAACCTACACAGTCGTCGTCACCAACCTCTTCGGTGCGGTGACCAGCGCCCCGATCACGCTCAATGTAATCCCGCCCGTTGAGCGCCGGCCGGTTCCGGGTATCAACTTAATGGGTGACGCCGGGAGCATGATGTACTTGGATTATGCCGACAGCCTCAGCCCCGCAGTGAATTGGAGCACACTCGATTCCGTCACGCTGACGGGCACTTCGGAACTTTACTTCGATCTTACTAAGCCGCTGCCACCGCTGCGGTTCTACCGCATTTGGCAGACGGGAACCCCTAGCGTAGTCCCGTCTTTGACCCTGCCCGCCATGATTCCCGCCATCACGTTGACCGGGAACATCGGGGACAAGTTGCGCGTGGATTACATCAACCAGTTTGGCCCGACGGATGCCTGGGTGACGCTCGACACCGTCACGTTGACCAACACGTCGCAGCTTTATTTCGATGTCTCCGCGCCCGGCCAGCCGGTGCGGCTCTGGCGGATTGTACCGGTGCCTTGAATCTACGGCTTTCAGCACTCAACCACTTTATGAAAAGAAAATTTGAATTCGAAAGCCGGTTGTATAAACAGTTCAAAAATCATCTGGCTGTATGGGCGGCTGTGTTGCTGCTGTGCCCGGCGGCCGCGAACAACGTGGTTTCTGCAGCAGTGGTGACTAGCTGCACGGAAACCAATTTGCGCGCGGCGATGGCGGGAGGAGGAACGGTTACTTTCGCCTGCGACGGCACCATCACGTTGTCCAACGCGATCGCGGTTACACAGGACACGGTGCTTGATGGAACCGGTCATCAAATCAACGTCAGCGGCAACAACTCGGTCCGGGTGTTTTATGTCGCGGCGAATGTAAACTTCTCGATGGTCAATCTGACGATCGCCAATGGCTTCAGCACAAATGGTGCAGGCATCTTCAATGATGGAGGGCTGCTTACTTTAAGTGGCGTTGCTTTCCAAACGAACGTGGCTCAAACCTCAACCGGACCCGCGCCCGAAGGCGGAGGCATCTTCAACCGGGCCGGCACGATCAACGCCACCAACTGCGTTTTCACGGGCAATCTGGCCTCGGCTCCCGCGACTAATTATAACGAGGCTCATGGCGGCGCTATTCGTAATGAGAGCGGTCTGGTGAACCTCGAGAATTGCAGCCTCACCGCCAATCAAGCTTGCGGAGGTGGCGGTGTGGCGGGGACAGCGCCGGGGGGTAATGGAGATGGCGGCGCGATCCATAACAGCGGATCCTTAAGCGTCAGCAGTTGTCGTTTCACACAGAATTCGGCTGCCGGTGGCCCAGGCGCATATGATCTTTATGATATCGGTTGGAATGGCTCAACACCGGGCGGCGCCGGTAGTGGGGCCGCCATCTTCAATTCGGGCGTCGCGACGATTAAAGGCGGCATGTTTAGCGGAAATGCCGCCGCCGGCGGGGCCGGAGGCAGTTCCTTTTACCCCCGTACAGGCTTACGGGGTGGCTCCGGGTCTGGCGGCGCGATCTACAACTACGGCTCGTTAGTTGTGCAGGACAGTGCATTTCTGGCCAACAGTGCCTTGGGGGGCGGTGGCGGTGCTGGTGGCGGAGGTGGCTGGCACATTAGTCTTTCTGGGGGCGGAGGTGGTGATGGAGGCGATGGGAGCGGCGGCGCTATCTGCAATCTGGGTTCTTCAGTCATCCAAAGCAGTTCAATCGTGAGCAACACTTCCGTCGGCGGGTTTGGCGGCCCTGGCGGGGCCGGCGTCAGTCTTGGCCCTCTCGGCGGACCCGTCGGCATTGGCGGCAATGGCGGCAATGGCGGATCCGGCTGTGGCGGCATTTGGGGCTTTGTGCAGATGACCAACTGCACGGTGGCGCTGAACTATGGATACGGAGGTAGCGGAGGGCATGGCGGTGCTGGCGGCTACAGTCCGCCACCGGGCAGTTCGGGAGCCAGTGGAGCCAATGGAGCCTATGGGGTCGCCGCTGGCGGCCTGAGCGGCAGTGGAAGCTGGCTGATTAACACGCTGCTGGCAGGCAATACGCCGACGAATTGTTCCGGCGTCATCACGGATCTTGGTCACAACCTCAGTTCGGATGGAAGCTGCAACTTTACCAACATTGGCAGCATGAACAACACTGACCCGAAACTCGGTCCGCTTGCCGACAATGGCGGGCCTACTCTGACGATGCGGTTGTTACCGGGTAGTCCGGCCATTGATGCCGGCGATAACGCCGCCGCTCCGCCGACCGATCAGCGCGGTTTTCCGCGACCGGTTGGGCTCGCTGCCGACATCGGCGCCTGCGAATGCGGTCCACCGGCCATAACGACATCTCCGCCAACCCAAACGGCAGAGCTGAACTCCACGATTTGTCTGTGGGTGGACATCGCGGGTGAGCCGGCGATGAGCTACCTGTGGTTCTGCAACGGGACCGATCTGATCGGCTCCAGCACGAACTGCGAGCTCGATCTAACCAATTGCCAGTTCTCTCGTTCGGGGACTTACACGATTGTCGTCACCAATCTTTATGGTGCCGTGAGCAGTGCGCCTTTCCAGCTCAATATAATTCCGCCGGTGGAGCGCAGACCGGTTCCGGGCATTAACCTCACGGGTGACTCGGGAAGCATGATGCACTTGGATTATGCGAACACTCTCTATCCTGTACCTGATTGGAGCGCGCTCGATTCCGTCACACTGACGGGCACTTCGGAACTCTATTTCGATCTTACTAAGCCGCTGCCACCGTTGCGGTTTTATCGGGTTTGGCAGACGGTAACACCGAGTGTGGTCCCGTCGTTGACCCTGCCCGCCATGATTCCGGCCATCACGTTGACCGGCAACACCGGGGACCAATTGCGTCTGGATTGCATCAACCAGTTTGGTCCGACGGATGCGTGGGTGACGCTCGACACGGTGACCTTGACCAACACGTCGCAGCTTTATTTCGACGTGTCTGCCATCGGCCAGCCGCCGCGGCTCTACCGGATTGTGCCAATGCCTTAAGGCAAAATTCGTGGCGGCTATTGCCGGGTGGAGAAATTTGTAGGAGCCGAGGTGACGAGGCTCTGATTTGAAATGGAGATTCCTTACGTCGTCTCCTAGAGGTTTGTCTCTGCGTCTCTGCGCCTTTGCGTTAAATCGTCCTGCATATTTTTCGGACGGCGATTCCCAGCGATTCGTCCGGCTTTAATTCAATCCAATCCGTTTTTTTCTGGGCGCGGAACCAGGTGAGTTGCCGCTTGGCAAATTGCCGCGTCTTGATTTTTACCAGCTCGATCGTTTCCGCTAATGTCCGCTCGCCGCGCAGATGTTCAACGACCTGCCGATAACCAATGGCTTGCATGGCGGTTTTGTTCTGCTCCAGGCCATTTTTTAGCAATTCGCGCGTCTCGGCCACCAGCCCTTGCGCGAACATCGCGTCCACGCGGGCACCTATGCGCCGACGCATGTCATCTGACGAACGTGTAAGGCAGAAGGAGTTCATTTTGGTCGGGACGGCGCGTCCACCCTCCGCAGTACTGCTACGGAGGACGGGCTGCGCCGCTCCTTGCGGAGGGCCATCAATGTCATCGCAGCGCGATGACCCTACCTTCGGCTCGCGGGGACGCTCGCCCCACCGTGACTGTTGTGCCGAAAATGGGCTTCCAGTCAGCCGGATGACTTCGACGGCACGGATGACGCGACGCGGATTTTTTTTGTCAATTTTTTCAAAGGTGACCGGGTCGCGTTCTCGCAATTCTTCCAGCAAGGTTTCCATCGGCGTAGCCTCGAGTTCGGCACGAAGTTTCGCGTCGGCGGACGGTGCTTCGCCCAGTCCTTCTAGAAATGCCTTGAGATAAAGCCCGGTGCCGCCACAGAAGATCGGCACGTGCCCGCGCGATTGGATTTCCGCCACGGCACGATGTGCGAGCCGGGCGAATTGCGCGGCGTCGAATGATTCAGTCAAGTCGCAGATGTCAATCAGGTGATGCGGCACGCGGGCGCGGTCGGCAGGCGACGGTTTGGCGGTGCCTATGTCGAGTCCCCGATAGACCTGCATGGAATCCACGGAAATGATTTCGCCGCTGACGCGTTCGGCAAGCTGCAACGCGATTTGGGATTTGCCAACGGCTGTGGGACCAGCGAGGAGCACGAATCGAGAATGGATGGTGGAGGATGGAGGATGGATTGCTGGTTTGCTTGCCATCTTCAATCCTCGATTCTCTATTTTCGCTTCGCTTCAACCCGGCGCGAAAGCAGGGCTGCGAGCAGGAGGCCGGCGGCGAAAATCGGGATGCTCACGACTTGACCGGGAGTCAGGCCGTAGTGGAAGTGGGCTGCCGAGTAATCGCCGCGGAAGTATTCAACGAACGAGCGCGTGACGGCGTAACAAATCAAATAAGTCGCAAAAACCTGACCGTCGAATTTCTTGCGCCGGAACAACCACGCGAGAAAAACGTAAAGCGCCAGGTTCAGCAGAGCGTCGTAAATTTCCGTCGGATGCACCGGCAGGGCCGGGGCGTCCTTGCCGACCAGCCCCTGCTGGTATTGCTGCGTCCAGGCGAAAGACTGATTGGGAAACTGCACCGCCCACGGCAGGGTGCAGACGCGCCCGAAACAACAACCGTTCAGGAAGCAGCCGATGCGGCCAAAGACGTTTCCCAGCGCGATGCTCGGCGCGAGCACATCGGCGGTCTTCCACAGCGGCATTTTTTTCCAACGCAAGTAAATGAACGTCGCGAGGACTGCGCCGATCAGCCCGCCGTAATAGACGATGCCGCCCTGCCAGATGGCGAAAATTTGCCAGAGCGGCTGGCCGGCAAATTGTTCCTGCCAATAGGTGGCGACATAAACCGCGCGCGCGCCAAGGATGGCTCCGGCCAAAATCCAAAGCGTGACATCAGTGATTCTCTCGCCGGGGATGTTTTCGCGGCGGGCGCGCCGGGTGGCCGTCCACAGCCCGGTGAAAAACGCCAGCGCAATCATGAGGCCATACCAATGGATCGTGAAGGAGCCAAGTTGAAGCGCGATCGGATGCACGGCGGAAGGCTAAAGCGGCGCGGCGGAAATGGGAAATTGAAATTCGCCTGTCAATTATGATTGGTGGCCACCGGCGGTTGCAATGCCGATTCCATTGCCGACTCCGGCGACGGCGGCATCGGCGGCCAGGGCGGGACGTTGGCAACCAGGTCGCGCCAGGTCTGGCGTTCGTCCGGCGACATTTGCGACCAACGCTCCGCGTTTCTCAAAAATTCCCGTCTTTCGGCGACGCTCATGCTGGCAAATTTCGCGAACGCGTGAATGCACTGGATTCTTTGTTCCCGCGACAAATTGCCAAACGTCTGCAAGGTTTTTTCCATCTGCTCGCGTTCAGCGTCGGACAAAGTGTTGAGGGTTTCATCCTTTTCGTCCGGCGTGAGCTCAAAAAAGCGGTTCACCTGCGCGGCGATGCGTTTGCGTTGCTCCTCGGGAAGGACGTTCCACTGGGCTAAAACAGAGTCCGGCGGAGCCCCACCCAAGTCGGCCGGGGCAGTCGCTCCGTTAGTGGAACCCACCCGGGCAAAATAGCGCAGCGCGCGTTCATTATCGAGGAATTCCTGCTGCAACGGTTCCGGCAGGATCTTCCATTGGTCGAGTCGGGATTGGACCAGGTCGCGTACGTCATCCGGCACCAGCGCCAATTGCGCGGCGCGATTCGTCGGCGATTGCCGTAGCAGCGGCAGCAAATACCAGCGCAATTCCGTCGCGCGCAGGCGCAACTCGCGCTCGTTCGGGTCAAGCTGCTCGTATTCCTGGATTTTGGCCTGGAGCCCGTCGCGGATGCCGGGGGGGTAGATCATCAGTTGTTGGTTGCGTTCCGCAGGTGTCATCACCAGCAACTCGCGGAAAAACCCGATCGGCGCGGTGTGGTGTGCTGGAACCGCATTGGTGGCAACCGAAACGAGTTGCATGGGCGGGGGTAAATTGGTGGTTGTGCCGGCCGACAGCGGGAAAGCGAGGACTGCGCCTCCTGCGCCCATCAGCCACCCGCGGGCCTGCCGCAACCGTTTCATTGGAGCAAGGCGAGCAGTTTGTCATCCGGCTGCACGGCGGTCTGGCTCATGCGCTGGATCGCGTCAAAATTTTTCAGCGCCTCGACGCTCGGCAGCGGCTGTGCTTTGGCCAGGAACGCCATGTCCCGGGCGAGTTGAGCGCGCTGGTCGAATTGATGATGCTGATAGGCGAGCCCGGCGAGACCAACGACCGCCACCGCCACGGCGGCCCGGGGGATGAGCACGCGCCAATGCCAGGACCAGCCCTGGGTTCGCGCCCCACGAGCTTCTTCTCGTTCGATGGCCTGAAGCACGCGGGCGGTGAAATTCGACGGCACAGGCGCATCCGGCACGCGGGCGAGCGCCTGGCTCAGGCGCGATTCCAGTTCCAGGTCGGCCTGCGCTTCCGGTTGCGTACGGAGCCCGGCCTTTTCGGCGTCGGTCAATTTCCGGCGCCAGGCCAATTCGCGCAATTGATTCTGGAGCGGCTCGTCTGTCATCGTGTCCGTTCAATTAAAAACCGACGTCGGGACAAAGTTGCGTCCCAAGTTACGAAAACCACGTCTGGCCAAAACCCGCACAATATGCTAAAACAGCGGGGTCAAAATGCAAACAAGTGCCGCTTCCGCGGAACCACCCCGGCCTGCCGCGAACAGCCTGACCGGCCGCCGTCGTTTTCTCGACGCCTGCGCGTGCCGGCCGTTGGATCGTCCGCCCGTGTGGCTCATGCGCCAGGCCGGGCGCGCATTGCCGGAATACCGTGGGCTCCGGCAGAAACATTCCTTTCTGGAACTGGTGCAAACGCCGGAGCTGGCGGCCGAGGTCACACTCCAGCCGATCCGCAGGTTCGGGTTCGACGCGGCAATTCTTTTCAGTGACATCCTCGTCACCGCCGAAGGGTTGGGCCAAAAATATCGCTTTGACGATGACCATGGCCTGCGAATGGATTTTGCGTTGCATTCGGCGGCGGACATTGCGCGACTTGACGCCGGAGCGCTGCCGGAACGCCTGCAATACGTTCCCGACGCGCTGCGGCGCGTCAAAGCCGCGCTCGGTGACCAGACCACGCTCATCGGTTTCGCCGGGTCGCCTTGGACGCTGGCGACATTCATGGCCGAAGGCGGCGGTCGCGAACATTACACACACGCACTGACCCTGTTTCGCAGAGACCGCAAAACCTATTTTGAACTGGCCGAAAAACTCACCGCCGCCGTTGTTGCCCATCTGCAAATGCAAATTCAGACGGGCGTGGATGCGATCCAGATTTTCGACAGCCACGGCGGCTTGCTCGCGCCCACGGAATTTCAGGAAGCCAGCGGCAGGTGGATCAAGGATATTGTAGCGGCGCTGAAAGGTGGGGCGGGCAGTCCTCTGCCCGCCGCTGTCGGCGCGCACGGAGTGGCGCGCCCTACCAATGTTCCGATTATTGTCTTTTCCTTCGGCACGCACGGCAACTGGGATGATCTGCTGGCCACAGGCGCGGACGTGTTGGGCATTGATTGGAAGTTGCCGCTGGCGGACGCCCGTCGGCTGTTACCTTGCGACGTTGGTCTGCAGGGAAACCTCACCCCGGCCTTGCTCAGTGAGGCCACGCCTGAGACGGTCGCCGCCGAAGCATCCCGTCTGCTGGAGGCCATGCGCGGGCGCAACGGATATATTTTCAACCTCGGTCACGGCGTGCCGCCGGAAGCTAAACTGGAGAACATCGCGGCCCTGGTCGAAACGGTAAGGAGTTTCAAATGAAGATTCAGTTTCAAAGTGGAAACAAGGAGAAATGAGGGTTAAATAAATTAAATGAGTGAATGGTTAAATCAGTCGAGAAAGCATTGCGACCGCCACAGTCACGCGGCGCCGCTCACTTAACTCACTTGACCAATCACTGATTTAACCTCTCATACATGAGCGCGCTGAACGTCAATCTGGATCTGGTGCAGAAATACAACGTGGCCGGGCCGCGTTACACATCGTATCCGCCCGCGACGAAATTCACCGACACGATTTCCTGGGCCCAACTTTCTGCCAAAATTGACGAGAACAACCGGATGGCGCGCGACCTCTCGGTTTATTTTCATATTCCATTCTGCGAAACCCTCTGCTGGTTTTGCGGCTGCACCACGGTCATTACGCTCAACCACGACAAAGGCATGACCTACGTCGAGGCGTTGGGCCGAGAAGTGGCGGCGATGGCGCCACGTTTGAACCCGCAGCGCAAGGTCGTGCAACTCCATTTCGGAGGCGGTTCGCCGACGTTCCTTCGGCCGGACGAAATCCGCCGGCTCGGCGAAATCATCCATCGGCATTTCACGTTCTCGCCGGACATCGAGGCGGGGGTGGAGGTGGACCCGCGCCGGCTCACGCGCGACCACATGGCGGCCTTGCGTGAAATCGGCTTCAACCGCGCCTCGATGGGCGTGCAGGATTTTAATCCCAAGGTGCAGGAGGCGATTCACCGCATCCAGCCGCGCGAAATGACGCAGCAGGCTATGGATTGGATGCGCGAACTGGGCTTCGGCTCGATTAACCTCGATTTGATTTACGGCCTGCCGTTTCAGACACCGGAGTCTTTTAACGAGACGCTCGACATCGTGCTTGCAATGAAGCCCGACCGGCTCGCCGTGTTCAGCTACGCACACGTGCCGTGGATCAAGCCGTCGCAAAAAATCCTCGAACGCGAAGTCCTGCCCACGCCGGAAACGAAGCTGCAGGTGCTTAAACTCGTCATCGAAAAGCTGACAGCGAACGGCCAATACGTCTATATCGGCATGGACCATTTCGCGAAACCGACAGACGAACTGGCTGTGGCCCAGAGTAAGAAAAAGCTCCAGCGGAATTTTCAAGGTTACAGCACGCGGGCCGGCGCGGACATCTATGCGTTTGGCATGTCGAGCATCTCGCAAATCCCGGATGCCTACTGGCAGAACGAAAAGGAGCTGCCGAAATGGCAGGAGGCGGTGGACGGCGGGAAAGTGCCGTTAAATCGAGCGTATTTCATGACTGACGAAGACAAAATCCGCCGCGAAACGATTATGCGCGTGATGTGCGACCTGTCTCTCGATTACGCCGCAATGTCGCAGAGACTCGGCGTAAACTTCACGGAACATTTCGCCGGAGAACTCGCCGCGCTCGCACCGTTCGAAGCGGATGGTTTGGTAAAGCGCAACGCTGCTGGTCTGGAAGTAACTGATGCCGGCCGGCTGTTCATCCGCAACATTGCCATGTGTTTTGATAACACGCTCGCGCCGGCGGGCGAACGGCGGCATTCCAGGACGATTTGAAGTTAGAATTGTGATAAGGGAACCTGTCGCCATCATTGGAGCCGGCATCACCGGATTGACGGCGGCGTTTTGCCTGAAACGCAAGGGCATTCCCGTCACGGTTTATGAAGCCGGCGGGCGTGTCGGCGGAGTGATTCAATCCATTCGCAAGGGGGGCTATCTGGCCGAATGCGGCCCGAATACCATCCTCGAAACCTCGCCGAAAATCGCCCAACTCGTCCGCGACGCGGGTCTGGAATCGCGCCGGCTTTACTCCGAGCCGAAGGCCGAAGCGCGGTATCTTGTCCGTAACAGGCAGCCCGTCTCCATGCCCGGCTCAGCTTTCGGGTTCATTACGACCAAACTTTTCACCACCAGAACCAAACTCGCCGTGCTGCGCGAACCGTTCATTAAGGCCCGACGCGATCGTGCGGAGGAGAGCATTGCGGAATTCGTGAAACGTCGCCTGAACCAGGAATTTCTCGATCAGGCGATTGACGCACTGGCGGCGGGTGTTTATGCCGGCGATCCTTACAAATTGTCCGTGCAACAGGCGTTTCCGCGGCTGGCCGAGCTGGAGGCGCGCTACGGTTCGCTCATCAAGGGCCAGATTTTCGGGGCGTGCGAACGCAAGCGGCGGGGCGAAATCGCCAAAGATCGCGCGCCGAAATTTTCATTCGACGAAGGCTTGCAAGTGTTGCCAGACACATTGCATGAACGTCTGGGCGACGCGGTGAAATTGAATGTCGCCGTCACGCAACTCGTGAAAATGGATAGTGGCTGGGGGATTTCCAGTTCGGCGGGTGAAGCGGAGCATAGTGCGGTGATTTTCTGCGGCACGGCCTACAAGCTGGCGGAATTGCAGTTGGTCTTTGACAGGGTCGCGCTGCCGCGCGGCCTCGAACTTAAGGCGGCGCAGCAGCAGCGCCCTGTCGAAAAAATCGATTTTGCTCCGTTCGCCGAAATCCGCTATCCAGCGGTCGCCAGCGTGGTTTTAGGCTTCCGTCGCGAAGATGTGGCGCACCCGTGCGAAGGCTTCGGCATGCTGATTCCGAAAGTCGAGAGTTTCAAAATTCTCGGCACGATATTCTCGTCGTCGCTGTTTCCGAATCGCGCGCCCGCCGGACATCTCACGTTGACGAGTTACCTCGGTGGCGAGCGGCAGCCGGAACTCGCGTCGCTGCCGGCAGAACAATTGATCGAATTGACGTGTGAGGATTTGCGCGTATTGCTCGGGGCGCGCGGGCGGCCAACGTTCGCGCATTGCGTGGTCTATCCCCGGGCCATTCCGCAGTATAATCTTGGTTACGGCCGTTACCGCGGATTGCTGGCGGAAATGGAAAACCGGGCGCCCGGGCTGTTTTTTGCCGGGCACTATCGCGACGGCGTTTCACTGGGGGACTCGATTTTGTCGGGTTGCAACGTGGCCGAGCGCGTGGGAAAATTCCTGACCACCAAATGAGTAAGGGTGTTTTACTGGTCAACCTGGGGTCACCGGACTCAACAGCAGCCGGCGACGTGCGACGTTATCTCCGGGAGTTTTTGATGGATGGGCGCGTGATTGACGTCCCATGGCTGATGCGGATGTTCATCGTGGGGATGGTGTTGATCAAACGGCCGAAAGAGTCCGCCGAGGCCTACCGCAAAATCTGGACGTCCGAAGGTTCGCCGCTGATCGTCACGAGCCGGCGGGTTCAGGCAAAATTGCAGGAGCGGGTGACCGTGCCGGTGGAACTGGCGATGCGCTACCGGTTCCCGTCGATAAAGGAGGCGGTGGGCAAGCTGGCGGCGGGAAAGATTGATGAAGTTCTGGTGATTCCCCTGTTCCCGCACTACGCCATGTCGAGTTATGAAACGGCCGTAGTGCGGGTGAAGAAAGTTGCGCGGCAGGTCGCGCGCAAAATGCGGATTGAGGTTCAGCCGCCTTATGGCGACACGCCGGATTATATTGCGGCGCTGACGGCCAGCGCGAAGAATTATCTGGAAGCGGGCTACGACCATTTGCTGTTCAGTTTTCACGGCGTGCCGGTGCGGCATCTCCGGCAAACGGACCCGACGCGCGACCATTGCCTGGTGGCGATGAACTGCTGCAACGTGGCCAGCCCGGCGCACGCAACCTGTTACCGCGCGCAGTGTTTCAAGACCGTGGCCGCCTTCGTGAAGCAGGCGGGCGTGCCCGCCGGAAAATATTCCGTATCGTTTCAATCCCGGCTGGGCCGCGATGTCTGGCTGATGCCGTACACGGATGTAGTGCTGGGTGAATTGCCCAAACGTGGAATTCAAAAACTTCTGGTCATCTGCCCGGCATTTGTTTCCGATTGTCTCGAGACGCTGGAGGAAATCGGCCTGCGCGGACGCGAGACGTTTTTATCGGCAGGCGGGAAGGAATTCGCGCTGGTCCCGTGCTTGAACGAACATCCGCTCTGGCTCGCGGCCCTGGAAAATATGGTCCGGCGCTTTTTGGGCTGACGCGGCGGCGGATTATTTCGGACGGGGAAGGTGGAGCAATTGGGACAAGCGCATCTTTACCGTGCGATGCAGCGCATGCAACACGGGCGGCTTCTTCCTGGGCGGCTCGACAACGCGGATGGGTTCGCACGATTGACCGCAGAGCGGGCAGAGGTACAGCGGCCGGCCGCCTTTGAGTCGCACCGTGTGAACACAGCTCCCGCACATGACTTCGCTGCAGCGCGTGCATTTGTAGGTGGCCTGCACTTGCGGGTGACGCGCGCACAGAATCACGCCGTCCGCAAGCACCACCGGTGGTTTCGGGCGCTCACGCTCATATTGGGGGATGCTGATGGTAATTTCGGTGTTTTCGACGAACAATACGACTTCGCCCAGTTGCACCGTCTGGCCCGGGCGCAGCCACGCGTCCTTGACGCCCTCGCCGTTGACAAACGTGCCGTTGGTCGAGTCGCAATCGTGAATTTGCACACCGTCGTTGGACAACACCAATTCGCAGTGCAACGCCGACACACTGGGGTGGGGGATGATAAAATCACAGGCCGGATCGCGGCCAACGTGGTTGACGCCGAAACGCAACTCCAGCGTCTCGTTTCCCAAACCGTCAGTTTTGATGAGCAGTCTGGCCATGCGGCCTCCTAACGACCAATTCCTCAACAGGATGCGCGTTCGGATCGCAAAAGTCGAGAAGAAAATATAATAAATCAAACCGCTTGCCGCACGGTCGTGACGCCTTCCTCATTGCAGCAGCGGGTTTCTGGCGAAGGCAAATTCGCGGACGATTTTTCCGCCGATTAAATGTTCCTGAATGATACGCTCCAGCACTTCCGGGGAGCAGGAGTGATACCAGACGCCTTCGGGATAGACGACCGCAATCGGCCCGCACGCGCAAACGCGCAGGCAATTGGCCTTGGTGCGATAAACAAGCGGTTCCGACCCCACAAGATCCAATTCCTTTAGCCGCCGTTTCAGGAACTCCCAGGCGGCCAGGCCCTCTTCCCGGGCACAACATTTCGGTTTGGTCTGGTCGGCGCACAGGAAAATGTGGCGCCGGAATTTTTCCAGACCCAGCGTTGCGACGGCGGTTGGAAGTTCCGATTTCACAAAGATTCGTTTCGTCTCCAATTATGCAGTCACCCGAACGCGGATGAACAGGAATTTCAATGCCAGAATGCCAGGCCGATCACGCCGGTGATAGCGACGCCACCGCCACCCAATTCACGGGCCGTGACGCGTTCGCCTTCGAAGACGCGCGCCAGCGGCAGCATGACGATGGGGGTCATGGCGATGATGGCGGTGACGATGCCCGTAGGCGTGTTTTCGAGCGCCCACTGCATGCAACTCACGCCCACCGTCTGGCCGGCCAGGCTGTTGGCGAGCACCCACGGCCACAGCTTTAATTTTTCGCGCGGCGAAAACGAATCCTTCATCTGTGCGTCGTCGCCGTGTCGGCGGGTGTGCCGCCACTTGACAATCAAAAAAACGAGGCCGAGTGCGATCGCGCCGCCAATGACCCGTTGGTAGCCGGTCGTGCCAGGATCGGGATGTTCGCCGGCCGCATGCGCGACGGCGTAGGCTTTGCGGCTCAAAACCGCGCCGAGCGCGCCGCCAATCGCGGCAATGGCGCTGGCGAGAATCCCGGGCCACAGCCGACCGGGCGCAATTTTCAGATGGTCGCCGGGCGCCATGGCAATGGCCACGCCGGCGAGAATAACGGCGATGCACAGCATTTCTGCGAGATCGAGTTTTGTGCCCAGCCAGAGCCATTCAATCACCGCCGCACACGGCGCGGTGAGGCATTGCGCGAGCAGAACCGTCCGGCGGCTGCCCAGCCGCGGCAAGGCTTGAAAATAGGCCGTGTCACCGAGGCCGATGCCGGCGAGGCCGCTCAAAACGAACATGAAAAACGCGGCGCCAGCGGTGCCTGAGCCAAAAACGTTCGCCCAGACAGCCAGAAAAAGAAACGCGCCGCAGATTCGCCAGAAATTGGCCTCGACCCCCCCCAACCGTGTGGCGGTGCGATGCCCGCAAATGGCGGACACGGCAAACAACAGCGTAGTCAGGAGTGCCGCAAACATGATGGCTACGGATGGAAACGATTTAACGCGGCGATCTTCAAGCAGCCGCGGCAAAACCGGGACGAGTGATCACAGTTGCTCGTAATATTCGTCCGAGCCAAAATCGGCCGTGCCTTCGGCTTCGGCGCCGCTTTCCTGAAGATCTTTGGCAACGTCGGGAGAGACCCAGCGTTTGTTCTTCCCCTTTTTGCCAACGGGCTTGACCCGGTAGCGGCCCTGGACGTCGCATTCCAGGATGCCGCGTTCGGCCATGCGCACCAGAAACGGTTTAGCCCATTCAGCATCCTGGTGAAACTTTCTTTTGCCGCCCGCGCGCCGGGCAATTTCCCGGGCGTTGACAAACTCTTCGCCCCGGCTCTTCAGAAAGTAGAAAATTTCGCGCTCGTCACCGTCCACGTTTCCAAATTCGCAGAAGACGACACGCGAGTCGAGAAATTAAAGCGGCCGGTGGCGCCGGATTCAGGATGTTGCGGCAGCCCGCTCGATGAGTTTGCGCAGACGCGAGCGGTGGCAGCGATCTTCGTGGTCACAGAAACAGCCAATGCTGATCGGCATTCGTGCGGCCAGCGCCGCGAGCAACTGAATGGCCTGGCGGCTCTCCAGCCGTTCCAGCATCTCGCGTTCATAACGGTCGAAAAATGCCCGCGGTTTCGCGGGAACGTCCAGATTTTGCGCGTGAACCCATTTAAGCAGAGCCGCGCTCGGCGCCAGGACCGGAAACCAGACATCGAAATAACCTTCAGCCTGCCAGCGCTCCCGCGGCACACCCCGCGGCGGCAGGCGCGTGACTCCGATCCGCAGGCCTTCATCGCGTTTGGCCGGCGAACCGATCTGAAACGTTTGGAGCGCGAGCGGTTTTTTCATGCGCGCCCCGCGCCATTCACAATTTCGCCGCGACGAACTGCTCCAGTTTCAGCGCGTCGGCGTTGAACAGCCGGATACCCTCGGCGGTTTTCTCCGTGGCCATGGCATTTTCATTGAAGAGCCAGCGGAATTTCTTTTCGTCCAACGGCAATCGCTCGATCTGGCTGCCCAGCGCCAGCTCGGGGCTGAGTTTGCGCGCGACGCGTGCCGTGCTCGCCTTCAATTCGCCCATCAATTGGGGACTGATGGTCAGCAGATCACAACCCGCCAGTTCGAGAATCTCGCCGGCGTTGCGGAAACTCGCGCCCATGACTTCCGTCGCGTGCCCGAACTTTTTGTAGTAGGCGTAAATTTCCTTCACGGACAACACGCCGGGGTCTTCGGCGGGTGCAAAATCTTTTTTCTCCTTCGCCTTGTACCAGTCCATAATCCGGCCGACGAACGGTGAAATCAATTTCGCCTTCGCTTCGGCGCACGCCACCGCCTGGGCCAGCGAAAACAGCAGCGTCATGTTGCAGTTGATGCCTTCGCGTTGGAGGATTTCCGCCGCGCGCACGCCTTCCCAGGTCGTTGCGATTTTGATGAGGACGCGCTCGCGCCCGATGCCATGCGCCCGGTAAAGCTCGATGAACCGGCGCGCCTTCGTAATCAGGCCGTCGGTGTCGAAGGCGAGGTTGGCATCCGTTTCGGTGGAGACGCGGCCGGGCACGATCTTTAGAATTTCGACGCCGAACAGCACCAGCAGATCGTCCATGATGTTTCGGAGCAATTTCTCGCCCGCGGCGCCCGATTTTTTGTTTTCGGCAATGGCCTTGTCCACGAGGTACCGGTATTCCGGCATTTGCGCGGCCTTGAAGATAAGCGAGGGGTTGGTGGTGGCGTCCTGCGGGGCGTATTGCTTGAGCGCAGTAAAGTCGCCGGTATCGGCGACCACCGTCGTAAATGTTTTAAGCTGGTCGAGCTGGCTTAAGGTCGCGGCAGCGGGAGCTTTTGGGGTGGCAATGGCGGCATTCATGTTTTGTTCGATTTTAAGACTGACAACAATGCCCCGGCTTGCGTTCGATGGCAAATGATTTGAACGGGAAACCGCGTCGAAAATTATTGTTTGAATCGCGGCGAAAACCGAATACTTGTTTTGCGTTGACCATTTTAATGACGAGCCAAACGTGAAACCGACTGACCTGCGGGGCATCCTGCAATACATTCCGCAATTCCGGGAGAAGACGTTCATCCTCGCGATTGACGGCGCGATTGTCACCGACGAAAACTTCGCCACGCTGCTGCTGGACGTGGCGGTGCTGTGGTCGTTGAATATCCGCGTCGTGCTCGTCCACGGCGCGTCGGCGCAAATCAAGGCGCTCGCCGAGGAGCAAAAAGTCCAGCCCTCCAATCTCGACGGCTCGGGCATCACCGACGCAGCCACGCTCCAGTTGGCGCTGACGGCGGCGAACCGGCTCACGCACGAAATCCTCGAAGGCCTTTCCGCCAATGACCTCCGCGCCGCCAGCACCAACGTCATCGTCGCGCATCCGATGGGGATCCTCCAGGGCGTGGACCACCTGTTCACCGGCAAGGTCGAGCGCGTGGACGTGGGATTGCTCCAATCGCTGCTCGCGCAGGGCGTCGTGCCGGTCATCCCGCCGCTGGGATTTGACGGCGACGGCAAGACGTATCGGGTGAATTCCGATGGCGTGGCGGTCGCGGTGGCCGAAGCGTTGAAAGCCATCAAATTGATTTTCATCACGTCCCGCGACGGCTTGATCTACAACGGCCAGGTCATCCAGCAGATACTCGTGTCCGAACTGCAGCATCTGTTGCAAACCAACAGCGCCGGCTTTGCGCCGGAATTGTTGTCCAAGGCGCAACACGCGGTCCTGGCCTGCCAGGCCGGCATTCCACGCGTTCACGTCATCAACGGCCGGATGGACGAAGGGCTGCTCGCCGAGGTTTTTTCCAACGACGGCGTTGGCACGTTGATTTACGCGAACGAGTATCAGCAGATCCGGCCGGCCAAGAAGAAGGACATCCGTTCGATCCAACTGTTGACCAAACAGGCGGTGGAGGCGGAGGAACTGGTCAAGCGCACCCGGGCGGCCATCGAGAAAAATCTGGGCGACTTCTTCATTTTCGAAATTGATAAGAACCCGGTCGCGTGTGTGGCGTTGCACATTTATTCCGAACACAAAAAGGGCGAACTGGCTTGCCTGTATGTCAGCCCACTGCACGAAAACCGCGGCATCGGGCGCAAGCTGATTCAATACGTAGAAAACAAGGCGCGGGAATTGAATCTGACCGAACTGCTCACGCTCTCGACGCAGGCATTCACGTATTTCCAATCGAAGGCCGGTTTTCAGGAAGGCACGCCGGATGATTTGCCGCCCACCCGCCGTGAGAAATACGAGCAAAGCGGACGCAATTCGAAAGTGCTGGTGAAGAAACTGAAGTAACGCAGTAACGCACCTGCAATTTCCCGATGCCACGCCCGTTGGAAAAATTTTTACTCGCCTGCAAAAGGCACGACGTTGTTTCAACTCGCTTCGTCCTCGCCGTCAGCATCGTCGAACAAACCGTTTCGCTTTTCAAAAAAGACTCTGCGTCTTTGCGTCTTTGCGCTGAAAATTTGATCACACCAGCGGTGACAGACCGCCGTTACATGTTTCTGAAGAAATTTCAATGCTCCACTTCGCGATTCGGCATCGGGCAGGCCGAGGGTTCGAGGTGCACGCCGCTGGGATTGCATCGTATCGCAGAAAAGATCGGCGGCGGCTGGCCGGTCGGGACGGTTTTCGAAAGCCGCCGACCCGTGGGCTACACCTGGCAGGGAATGCCAAGCGCAAGAATCACCACGCGCATTTTGTGGATGGAAGGACTCGAGCCCGGCTTCAACCGCGGCGGCAACGTGGATACACACAGCCGCTATGTTTACATCCACGGCACGGGCGATGAAACGACCATTGGCCGTCCGGATTCGTGTGGCTGTATTCACCTGGCCGCCGATGATTTGGTTCCACTTTTCGACAGACTACCTGCCGGCACGTTGGTCTGGATTGCTGAATCGTAGCTGTCGAGGCGAGGAAAGTTATTTCCAAAAGCAGGAGCACACTTCTTCGGTCGTCCCCCACAAAGAAGATTCGGGCGACAGCCGCCAAGGAGGTGGGGATGAAGAATCCCGCTGAAAAAACGACTGTCCGCCCGAATCGAAATCCATTCCGCTTTTGTCCGCATCTCTCAGTTTGATGCGGGCAACGGTCGTGAAATTGAAAAGAACTAGCCGGCCAAATCCGCGCCGTAATGAAATCCCCCGTCATCCTCGTAACCAAGCGGCACCCGTGATTTCATTGCCCCGGACAACTTTGCGACGAGGCGAACAAGAACAGAGCCCTGATGCTGTGCAATCCGTCCGAAATTACTGTCCCCGGCCAACGGCATCGCCTGGTCATCATTTACCGTCGCTAATTCCTTGCCCGTAACCATGTTGCGAAGATAGATGTTCAGTCTGGAACAGGCTCTCCCTCTTTTGGCAACAAATAAACAAAAATTGCCGTCCAACTTGGGGGTCAAAAAGTCAGGACAAAAGCAATGGCAATGATGATGTCAATTGTTCGAAACTTCGCACTTTTCAGTTCGGCATTTTGGCTTACCTTCTTTTCGCATGACTTTGAACGAGCAGATGACGCTGTTGGCTAAACAGGCCAAGGCCGCGTCGCGTGAACTCGCCCGGTTGACGACGGCGGAGAAGAACGCCTGCCTGCTCGCCATGGCGGACGCACTCGAAAAAAATGCCGAAACGCTCAAGCGGGCAAACGCGTCAGACCTGGACGCCGCCACAAAGGCCGGCCTCTCAACTGCGATGCTCGACCGGCTCAAGCTCGACGACAAACGCATCGCCGCGATGGCCAAAGGATTGCGCGAAGTGGCCGCACTGCCTGATCCTGTCGGGAAAATCCTGGACGAACGTGTCCGGCCCAATGGGCTTAAGCTCCGGAAAATATCCACGCCCATCGGGGTGGTGGTCATTATTTACGAATCGCGCCCGAATGTGACGGCGGATGCTGCGAGCCTGTGTTTCAAGTCCGGCAACGCGACGATTCTGCGCGGCGGCCGGGAGGCGTTGAACTCGAATCAAACCATCGCGCGGACGATGATTGAGGCCGGGAAGGGGGCGTCCGCAAAATTTCCCGAGCACGCAATTCAAGTCGTGCCGACCGCCGACCGCGAGGCGATCCCGATTTTGCTCTCGCTCACGCAATACATTGACTTGTGCATGCCGCGCGGCGGGGAGGGATTAATCCGCGCCGTGGCCGAGTGCTCAAAAGTGCCGGTCATCAAACATTACAAGGGCGTCTGCCACGTTTTTGTGGACACCGACGCGGACCTGAGGATGGCTGAGGAAATCGCAATGAACGCCAAGGTCCAACGGCCGGCGGTCTGCAATGCGATGGAGACACTGTTGGTGGACCGCAGCATCGCCAAAGCTTTTTTGCCCGCAGTCGCGCAACGGCTGGGCGAAAGACAGGTGCAGTTGCGTGTGGATGCGGAAACCGAAGCGATTTTGAAATCCGAAGCCCGAAATCTGAAATCGGAAATCCGTCGGGCCACGGAGCAGGATTTTTACACCGAGTACAACGATTACATCCTGAACGTGCGGGTCGTGGACGGCGTAAAACAGGCGATTGACCACATCAACCACTACGGCTCCGCGCATTCCGACAGCATCGTGACCCGGAACGAGGCGCACGCGAAACAGTTCCTTGACGAAGTGGATTCCGCGACGGTGTATTGGAACGCTTCAACGCGCTTCACGGATGGCGGTGAGTTCGGGATGGGCGCCGAAATCGGCATCAGCACCGACAAAATCGGCGCGCGCGGCCCGATGGGTCTCGAAGAGTTGACCAGTTACAAATGGGTGGGCATCGGCAACGGGCAGGTGCGGACCTGATTTGTCCCCATTATACATGACACGCGCGAGGATGCGCCGGTACGATTTCTGGTGTATTTTTCCACGCTGATTATGCGATATCTTGTTTGCGAACGCCACGCCGGGAGGCGGTGGGCGTACCGGCTATTGGGATTGGCCAGCATGCTCTGTTTGACGGCGCGCGCCGACCAGATCGTTTACGACGATGCGCTTGAGAATGGCTGGCAAAATTGGGGCTGGGCCGTTCTGAACTACACGAACACCTCACCGACTAATTCCGGCAGTGACTCCATCAGCATCACCATTACCAATGCCTGGGCCGGAATACAACTTTACCATCCGGCCCAGGACGCCAGCCCTTATTCCGGCGTCAGCTTCTGGCTGAATGGCGGCGCCAGCGGCGGGCAAAGGCTTCAGATGTATGGCCTGGTACAGATTGGAACCACTAACAATTGGGCACAGAGTGCCCGCTACCCATTGAGCACGCTGGTGGCCGACACCTGGCAGCAATTCACAGTGCCGCTTTCGGGGTTGGGAGTCGCCGGCTCGAACAATTTTACCGGCTTCGTGATTCAGGATGCTACGGGCGGGTCACAGCCGACATTTTATGCAGACGACATTTCGTTGGCGGCCAATTCATCGGGCAGCGGCACTAACCCTGTGGTCTCCATCACAGTCAATGCCCTGGCGAATCGCCATGCCATCAGCCCTATGATCTATGGCGTGGCGTTTGCGTCGTCGAATCAACTGGCGGATTTAAATTTCACCATGGACCGGTCGGGTGGAAACAACGAGACGCGCGACAACTGGCAAATCAACGCGCACAATCTGGACTTCGACTGGTATTTTGAAAGTTATCCGGATTCGACCAACACGGTTCCCGGGGCCACGGTTGACGCGTTTGTGGCCAACAGCAAGAACGGCGGGGCGCAGCCCATGATCACCATTTCCATGATCGGCTGGATGCCCAAGCTCGGAGCCGGGCGCAACATCCTCTACAGCTATTCCACCAACAAATACGGCCCGCAAAATTCGACTGACCCGTATTTGTCAGCCGCTGGCAATGGCCTCGGCACAAACACCACCGCGCATACCAGGTGGCTCATCACTCTGAACGGCCCGATTAACCCCGCCAACGGAGCGATCGTCACGAGCGGGCTTAATGGGTTCAGCACCACCAACGATCCCACCGACGCCAATTTCCCGACCAACTCCCTTTTCGAACAAAGCCTGGTGCAACACCTGATGAGTAAGTGGGGCGCGTCCACCAACGGCGGCGTGGGTTATTACTTCATGGATAACGAACACAGCATCTGGTCTGGGACACATCAGGATATCCATCCGGTCGGCCCGACCATGCAGGAAATCTGGACCGATATGGTCACCTACGCCAGCATGGTCAAAGCCACTGACCCGAATGCACTGGTTTGCGGGCCGGAGGAATGGGGTTGGAGCGGCTATTTTTATAGCGGCTACGACCAGCAGTGGGCCGGTCAACACGGGTATCCCAGTCCGAATACTTATCCCGACCGCACCGCCAATGGCGGTTGGGATTACATGCCCTGGCTCCTGAATCATTTTCAACAGTACGACACCGCCAATCACCAGCGGCTCTTGGACTACTTCACGCTTCATTGCTATCCGCAGGAGGCCAACGTCGGCGGAAATGCGGTTGACTCCGCGACGGAATTGCTGCGGAACCAATCCACCCGGCAATTCTGGGACACCAATTACGTGGATCCCAGTTGGGTCAACAGTGTCATTGCGCTCATTCCCCGGATGAAGAGTTGGGTGGCGACCAATTATCCCGGCACGAAAATCGGCGTCACCGAATATAACTGGGGCGCCGAACCGTCCATCAGCGGCGCCACCGCCCAGGCGGACATCCTTGGCATTTTCGGCTGGCAAGGACTCGATCTGGCGACGCGTTGGACCACGCCCGACGCGAGCACGCCCACTTACAAAGCCATGAAGCTGTACCGCAATTACGACGGCAACAAATCCGTTTTCGGCGATACGAGCATTCTGACCACGGTGCCTAATCCCGATAACCTCTCAGCCTTTGGCGCCGTCCGCACCAGCGATGGCGCCATGACGCTGATGGTCATCAACAAGGACCTCAACAACGCCACGCCGCTTACGGCCAGTATTACCAACTTCAACGCCGCCGGAATGGCCCAACGCTGGCAATTGACTTCCGCCAACGCCATCACGCATCTCACCGCCGTCACGCTTACGAACGGAATTCTCAGCGACCTGTTGCCGGCCCAGAGTGTCACGCTTTTCATACTGCCTTCAACGAACGCATTCAATCTGCAAATCGGCAGTAACAGCCCGCCCGGGCAACTGGGCATCTGGCTCAACGGGCAGGCCGGGCAAACTTACATTCTCGATTCGTCCGACGATTTGGTTCATTGGTTGGCGGCCGACACCAATCAACTCGTCACCAACTCGTATGAATTCTTCGTGCCCACGACCAACGCCGCGCAGATGTTTTATCGCGGCCGGCTGAGCAATCTCTAAGTTTAAAGGCCCGCGAGATCACACCGCCGCCGCCGGCCCGGCCTGTTCTTTTTTGACCCTGAACAGGTTGAAGTTTACTGTCTCAGGCGTGGACGCCATCGCTACCAACGCAAAATCTGCGGCGGACATTGCGCTCGTTGTGCGCCGGCAAATTCCCGCAGGCGGACTTTTCGCCGGACTCGACTGGCGGATTTCACCGCAGCCGTTTTGGCTGGAAGCGGAGCTGGTCAAAGAACTCAATTCGCTTGGGCGCGTGCTGTTGCAATTCTATCGCGCGGTCAACCTGCTTTACCGCCGGAGTGCCGAGGGCAAACAGCCGGAATGGGTCGCGCGCTGGCTTGACCTCGGCAAACCCGCCGGACTCGTGGCGCTGCAGCGGTCGCCGGTATTTAAAAACGACGTGCCGCGCGTGATTCGTCCCGACATTTTGTTGACCGACGGCGGTATGAGCATCACGGAACTGGATTCAGTCCCCGGCGGCATCGGGCTGACAGCGTGGTTGAATGCGACTTACGCCGCAGTCGAGAGTCGAGCCGCCTCCGCTTCGTTTCGTCGCGCCAGGGAGTCCAAGAGCGAAGACCAGCCGCCAACGCACCCATCCTCCATCCTCCATCCTCCATCCTCGTTGCAGATTGTCGGTGGTGCGGAGGGAATGATTCGTGGATTTGAGTCCATCTTCGGCGACGCGAAGCGCATCCAGATTGTCGTCTCGGAAGAGGCGGCGACGTATCGGCCCGAAATGGAGTGGCTGGCGATCCAGTTAAACGCGCAGAAACGCCGAACATTCAACATTCAACATTCAACATTCAACGAGTTTACCGATGGCGATGCGGTTTATCGTTTCTTCGAGCTGTTTGACCTGGCAAATGTGTCGAACTCACAAAAGATTTTCGAACTGGCGGCAGAAAAGAAAATCCATCTCACACCGCCGCCTAAGCCGGTATTTGAGGAGAAGATGCTGTTCGCGCTTTTGTGGAACCGGAACCTGCAGCCATTCTGGCGGCAGGAACTGGGTGAAAGTTTTTTTGCCCGGTTGAAGAAACATGTTCCGTACACCTGGCTGATCGACCCGACGCCGTTACCGCCTCAGGCGGCAATTCCTGAATTGAACCTGACGGACTGGTCCCAGCTCAAGACGCTGTCGCAGCGCGAGCGCGATTTGATTTTGAAAGTGTCGGGATTTTCCGAACACGCGTGGGGGGCGCGCGGGGTTGTTCTCGGCAGCGATTTGCCGCAGGCCGACTGGGCGAAGGCGGTGGACGACGCCATCGAACATTTCCCCCAATCGCCCCGCGTACTCCAGCGATATCACAAACCCGCGCTCGTTGACGCACAATGGTTTGATTTTGAGAAGCAGACGGTTGAACCGATGAAGGGGCGCGTGCGGCTGTGTCCGTATTATTTTGTTTCCGGCGAGGGCGACGCGGCGCGACCGCAGCTCGGTGGCGTGCTGGCGACCATCAATCCGGCCGACAAAAAAATCATCCACGGCATGGCGGACGCGATTCTGGCGCCCTGCGCCGTTTCCGATTGAGAGTTTCGTTGAACCCGCCTTCGCACCAGTGGGCAAGGCGAATTGACTTGCCATCGAATCAGCCCATTTCAAAATAGTTGAAGCGTGATTGGGCAGGATGTTGTAGGCTTTCGACAGCGAAGCCAGCTTAGCTCAGCGGTAGAGCAACGGTTTTGTAAACCGTGGGTCGTCAGTTCAATCCTGACAGCTGGCTCCAATTTTTCTTCGGCCCAAACGCAGATCTCGCAGCCGCAGATGTTTTTACGTGAACCGGAAATAATCAATGTCCACGTGTCCGCCCGGTGAGTCCGCAGACGGCTTCAGGCTGTATAATCCCACCTTGGCGCCAATCCAGGCGCCTTTGCTCGCGGTAAAAGTCTGGGACACCGTCACCCAATTATCGTCCATGGCAAAACTGAATGTGCACAATCCGCCGTCCGCCACCGTAACCCGCAATTTGATCGTGTTCGGCGCTCCGGATTGAACAACCTTTTCGGCGCCGTTGGCGCGCATCACGATCTGGTTGCCGGCTTCCGTTTTTTTCAGCGACAGGGCGGCAAACGATTCACCCATTACCACCAGCCCGGCCGCTTCATCCGACCGTTGCGGGGCAAATTCCAACAGGGTCTCAACCGTAAAAGAGCGTGCTGGAAATTTTTGCAGCAGTAGATTAGCAGCCTGTGCAAGATGGCCGCCCGGCACAAAGTGAGGAAACAGTCGCAACCAGCCTTTCCGTTCGCCCAGCCTGTACCAGTTTTCCTCGTGGTTCGCCTGCCATTGCCATTGCCGACCCAACCCCGGCGCATCGAATTCATCACTGGATTGCGGAACCGTCGGACGACCGATGGCGGTACTGAGCGGCTTGATGTGGCGAAGCACCGGTTCGCCGACGCCATTGACGTTTTTGCCGGCGATGGGCCAGCCGTCCTGCCATTGGACCGGCTGCAAATGCGTAATCCGGCCATAAACGCCGGCGTCCTGAAAATGCACGAACCACCAACTGCCATTGGCCGCGTCCACCAGCGCGCCCTGGTGCGGGCCGTTGATGGTCGTGTTGCCTTGTGCCAGAATGATTTTGTCCTCGTAAGGTCCGTAAACGTTGCGTGAGCGGAGGGCGACCTGCCAGCCGCCCTCCACGCCGCCCGCCGGCGCCAGGATGTAATACCAGCCGTCTCTCTTCAGAAATTTCGGGCCTTCCAGCGTCGGATGCCGCTCGGGATTATGATAAACGATTTCGCCTTCGCCCAACAACCGTGTGCCGTCGGCGGCCATGGGTCGGACGCGCAGCCGGTCTCTGATGCCCGCTCGCGAGCGGGCGTAGGCGTGCACCAGATATGCCCGGCCATCATCGTCCCACAGCGGGCACGGATCAATCAGCCCTTTGCCTGCCTGGACCAGATGCGGTTCCGACCAGGCTTCGGCCGGGTTGCGTGCGGTGGTGACGTAAATGCCTTCGTCAGGCGTGGGGAAGAAAATCCAGAATTTCCCGGCGTGAAACCGCATCGCCGGCGCCCAGATGCCGCAGCCCGGTTGGACCGCGGCATAACGGGGATGCGGCAGGTTTTTAACGGCGTGATTGATAATCGTCCAGTTGACCAGGTCCCGGGAGTGGAGGATGGGCAAACCCGGTGTACAATTGAAACTGGAAGCTGTCAGATAAAAATCTTCCCCGACGCGAATTACGTCCGGGTCGGAATAGTCCGCGTAAATGATGGGGTTGCGGTAGGTGCCGTCGCCGCAATCGGGTTGCCAGTGAAATTCATACGCGAGCGGCACGGAAGCAGTCTTTGAACCGAAGGTCGCGGCGGGGCTCATGCGGTCAGTTCAGGTTTGATTTTGGGTACCAGCAATTGGATGGCGATGATGGACAGCAAATACATTCCGGAGAAATAGCCGAAAACGGCGACGTAGCTTCCGGTCTTTTCCACAATGACGCCGGTCAAATGGTTGACGAAACCACCGGTGAAATAGCAAACGAATCCGCCAAAGCCGATGACCGAGCTTATGACTTCGCGTGGCATCGTGTCGGAAACGACGCTGAACAGATTGGCCGACCAGCCTTGATGCGCCGCGCCGGCCAGACCGACGATCAGCACTGCCAGCAAGACACTTCCGGCGAACGGCGCGGAAAAAACCGGCAGCACGCACAGCGCGCAGACGAGCAGCGAAAGTTTGCGCGCGGAATTCAATGGCCAGCCGCGGCCCATCAGCGCGCCCGCGAGCCAGCCGCCGCCAATTCCGCCGATGGCCGTGAGCGCGAAAAATCCACCCGTCCAATAACCCGTTACCAACAGTTCGAGATGAAATCGTTTCTGGAGAAAGTCGGGCACAAAGAACTGGTAAAAGCCCCAGGCCGGGCCCGCGAGAATGCTGGCGATGACGTATGCCCAGACTGAGCGATACTTGAAAAGCGACAGCCACGGGACTTTCACGGCCTTTTCCGCCATGGGCGGCTGGCCGCTGCGGATGTAATCGAGTTCGGACTTGTTCAGCCAGCGATGCTTCTCGGGTTCGTCGTAAAGAAACCACCACGCCAGCAGCCACACGATGCCTGCCGCACCGGTGAGGTAAAACGTCAGCGGCCAGCCGAGGTGCACATAAATCCACGGAACGGTCAGCGGACAGAGCACCGCGCCGACATTGGTGCCGGCGTTGAACCAGCCGGTGGCGTAGGCGCGTTCCTTGACCGGAAACCATTCCGCGACGGTGCGAATCGCCGCCGGGAAATTCGCGCCTTCGGCCAGGCCGAGCACAATGCGCGCAAAAACAAATCCCGCTGCCGTCATGGGCATGGTCAGCGTCATCCACGCGAATCCTTTTTCCGCGAAGGAAAACCAGGGATAGCTCAGGCGAAACATTTCGGCTTTGCCGACGAAACTGATCAAGCCGTGCGCCGCCACCGCCAGGCTCCACACGAACATAAAAATGGGCAGCCCTCTTTTGACCCGGAGCCAGTCAATCGCGCGTCCCGCGAACAAATAGCCGAACGCGTAAGCGAACGAAAATGCGGCGGCAATGTTGCCGTAATCCACTTCCGACCAGCCGAGTTGATCGCCGATCGGCTTTTTGAGAATGCCGATGATGAGGCGGTCGATGTAACTCAACGCGACCAGCGCAAAGAGCAAACCACAAATCACCCAGCGATATTTCCCGGCTTTGGTCATGTGGGAGTCGTGCTGCTGATAATCAATGACTGAGGGCATCCGCATTTTTCTCTCTCTCCGCGACAAAGCGGGGGAGATTGTCCTTCGCTCACGGGAGTGGGAGAAGGTGCCCGAAGGGCGGATGAGGGTCGTCGGGCTAAAAGCAAACCCTGTCGCCGGGGCGAGGTGGCGCCTCTGCCCCAAATGCAATTCGTGTTCATTTCACGAGTTCCAGCGACGAATTTTTCACGCGCACTTGGGTCAGTGCCGGTCCGGTCTGACAGGTGACGCGGACATTTTCAAACTTGATACCGTCGGCGTCGGTTACCAAGACGCCGGCGTTGGCACTGATGGAAACGTTCTTCAGCGTGATGTCGCGGATGGGCATTTCGGGCAGGCCTTCGAGCACAATTGCCTTTTGCGCGCCGCGGCAAATCACGTTCTCGATCCGGATATCGCGGAACTGCGGCGTTCCTTCCGTGACGGGCGGGGCGTTCGATTCAACGGCCCCGGCGGTTTCGTCCTTTGGCGCCTGCCCGCCGTAATACATGTTGAAATTAATCGCGTCGCTCGTGATGTCCGTCATGCGCACGTTGACGATGTGGATTTTTTCCACCACGCCGCCACGACCGCGCATGCTTTTGAATCGCAGCCCGACGTCTGTGCCCATGAACGTGCAATTGTTCACCTGGACATCGCGCACGCCGCCGGACATTTCACTGCCGATGGTGAAGCCGCCGTGGGCGTGATACACCGTGCAACCATCCACCAGCACGTCCTCTGTCGGCACCCCGATGCGGCGTCCGGCGGCGTCCCGGCCCGATTTGAGGCAGATGCCGTCGTCGCCTGCGTCAAACGTGCAGTTGCGAATCACCGCGTGCCGGCAGGATTCCAGGTCCAGGGCATCGCTGTTCTGGGCGGCGGGATCGTTGTGGACGTTGACATTGAGAATGGAAACGTCTTCGCACAATTCGGGATTCAACGTCCAATTCGGCGGATTTAGAAACGTAACACCTTCGAGCAGCACCTTGCGGCAGTTGATCAGGCGCACCATTCGCGGACGCAGGAACTGGTGCGCCGGTTCGTAATCTTCCGGTCGCAGCGAGCCCTGCTTCCGCAAACGCGCGACCACACTGAAACCGTCCATTGCCTCGCGGCTCGGCCACCAGGTATCACCTCCGGCGCTCAGTACGCCGCCGGACTTGACCAGCGCCTGCCAGTCGCCGGGATTCAATTTGCTTTTCTTGACCGGGCGCCACGACTCGCCGCTGCCGTCAACCATGCCTTCTCCCGTGATGGCGACGTTTTCGAGTTTTATACCCGAGATCGGGGAAGTCGTGTCCACTTCCCGTTCGCCTTTCAGGTCAATCACCACCAGCGGGTACAGATGGAAATCGCCGGAAAATTTCACCAGCGCGCCGCGTTCGAGGTGCAGGTCGAGGTTGCTGCAAAGCTGGATTGGTCCCGTGAGCCAGATGCCCGGCGGCACAATCAACTCGCCGCCACCCTTGTCCACGATGGCCGCGATGGCCCTGGCAAACGCGCCCGTGTTTGGAGTTACGCCGTCGCCGACGCCACCGAAGTCGGCGAGCTTGACGTTGAATCTCGGGAATGTGGGCAGAGCGACCTGCGGCTGACCACTGGCCGAAAACAGAGTGAACAGTGCCGCCACAAAAACCATGACCTGTCGGCGTGGCAGTGCGGTAAGATTTCTCCAATGCATATTTCGTACTGCTAAAAGTTCGGTATTGTGTTGAAAACATCATACCGGTTCCGCTTGGCGGGTGACATGCAATTTTCGGCATTAAATCTTGAAGAAAGTGCCAGAGTGGAAACCACCCTGTGAAGCGACAACCTTTTCGCTTGCGGAACGGAGTTGCTGGGATTTCCGGATGACACCTCGGGTCAAGGCGACGCCACGGCTTCGGTCGCCAGGCCGACCTTGGTGATGTCCAGTTGCCGGAGCACGTCCAGCACATAAATCATGTTCTGATAATTCACGTCGTCGGCGCCTTTCACCACCACGCTCAAGTCCGGATTGTCGGACTGCAATTGTTCCAGCTTGTCCTTGAGCTGCGGGATGGTGACAAATTCGTCGTTCAAAAATGTCTGGCCCTTTGCGTCCACGACAATCTTGTTGATTTTGGGTTTTTCCTTTTGGGGCGGCGGCGGTTTGCCCGACGGCAGCGTCATTTCCAGGTTGTTCATCATCTGCGGCGTCGTGATGATGAAAATAACCAGCAGCACAAACACCAGGTCCAGCAACGGCGTGATGTTTAATTCGCTCAACGAGCTGTGATGGCTTTGCGAGGTCTTTTTCACAAAATCATTGGAGGATGGGTTCAGTTTCCTCCTGCACGTCGAAGCGCACGACGATGTGCGACGGGAAATTGGTGGGCGGCGGACGGTCCATATGCGTTACGGCGGCCACGGCGCGCTGCACGGAATCATCCCATACCTGGTTCCCGGATTCCTTTTCCCAGACCGGGTCGCCGAGGCCCCCGTCACGGCGCACCGAGAGTTGCACCTCAACGACGTAATCGTTGTCATGCAGGTTGTCGGGCCGGTTCCACTTTGCGCGCAAGGCGTATTCGACCGCGCTTTTGTAAAGCTGCACGGGATCGGAACTGCTGATCACTTCCTTGCCGCCCTCGAAGGCGAACGACGGCAATTCGGCGGCCGGCGGCGCGACAGTCGGCGGCGCCACCGTGGGGGGGGCCGCGGCTTCCTTGGGCGGCTCGGGTTTGGCCGCTGCCACTTTGGGTGGTTCGATCTTGGGCGGCTCGACTTTGGGCTTTTCAGGTTCTTTGGGTTTCTGCGGCGGCTTTTCTTTGATCATCTCGACCGAGATTTTCTGGATTTGTTTGCCCAACAATCCGTGGCGGGCCGCAAAATAGAGCGCCACCAGCACGATCAGCGAGTGGAAGATGAACGAGATGAGCAGGTTCACCTTCGACGAGTTGCGCTTTTTGCGGGCCTGGGTTTGGGGCAGCATTTTTACAAAGGCAGAAGGCAGAAGGCAGAAGGCACAAATGAAAACCTGCCGCGCAATGCGCGCTGAATTGTTTCTTCATTCTTCATTCCGATTTCTTCATTTTATTTGAGTGCCTCAGTGGCCAGGTCCACTTTGGGCACGTTGGCCTGCTGGCACACGTCCAGCACGGCACGGATTTGTTTGTATTTGGTCTGGCCGTCGCCGCGGATGATGATGTTCAGGTCCGGGTCGCTGGTGCGCAGGCCGATGAGCGTTTGCAACATGTCGGAGGCGTCGGCGATTCTTGCCTTGTTCAAGAATAAGGTGCCATCAGCCTGAACGGTGATGTAATTGGCCTTGCGCGGCGGATCTTTGAGGTGTTTGGCGGCACTGGGCAGTTTCAAGTCCAGGTCGTTCACCGGCGGGATGGTGGTGATGATGAAGATGACGAGGAGCACGAACGCCAGATCCAGCAACGGTGTGATGTTCAGCTCCGTCAGCGAATGATGCGCGGACTTGGAACACTTCTTCATGATTCCACCAACGTGGAGGCTTCACTGTTTTTCAACGCGCCGACGATGCGCCCGGCGAGCGTTTCGTTGGCATCGCGAATTTCCTCGGCCAGCGGGCGGTGATCCACATAGACGTGCTCAATCTGATTGGCGAAACGGCTGGCAAAACCATCCAATTCCTGGGTGAGATGGCGGATGGTGGTGACCATGAAATTGTAGGCGAACATGGCCGGGATGGCCACGAGCAGGCCGGTGACGGTGGCGACCAGCGCGGCGGCCACACCCGGCGCCATGGCGGTGAGGGTGGCGGCTTTGCTCTCGGCGATGCCGGCGAACGTGGACATGACGCCCCAGACGGTGCCCAACAGACCGATAAACGGCCCGCCAGCCACCGCCGTGGACAACACGATCATCCCCTTTTCCAGTGCCATGGCCTCGCCGCCGGCGGCCTCTTCCAGAATCACTTTCACCGCGTCAAATGACGCCGTGCTGATTTTGACCGTAGTGGACCGGGCCAGATAATCGGTATTGCCCTGACTTGCACTTTCCACCGGATTCACCCGGCTGACGGACTGGACCTGCACCGGATTATTTTTGAGATGATAGGCCACTTCATCCGCGCCGCGAATGTAGAGTTGGTAGGCAGGCGCGCCATCGTATTCTTCGCCTTTACGCTGAATGTCCAGCGGGTCGCGCGAAGAACTGTAGGCAGCCAGGAATTTTTTGGTCGCTTTCCGCGCGATCATCAATTGGCGGAACTTGGTGATGATAATGGTCCAACTGAACAGCGACAGCACAAGCAAGGCAATGACCGTGATCTTGCCCTCGGTGGTGGCGTTCGCGATGGCGTAAGCCGCGGCGTTTTCGGCAAGCAGAGGATGAACAAGCATGATGGTTATAATGGTTGCGTGGTCGTTTGTTTTTGGGATGACGTTGGTTTTGAGGCCGGCTCGGGCGATGCGCCTTTGGCCGGCAAAATCACGGTGACGCGGCTGACTTTCTGGGCGAGCGCAACTTCCTTCTTCTTTTTCTTGTCGTCACCTTCGTTGTTGCCCTCATCCGTGGTGGCCGCGGTCTGGCTGGCGTTGCTGTTGGACGCGGCCTGGGAGGTGGCATTGGCGGTAGTGCCCGGCGCGGACGTTTTAGCGTTGAGGATGACGGTGGGGTCAACATTCGGGCCGGTAACATCCGGGGCGATCAGCTTGCTGGTCTTATCAACAGGGCCGGTGGCCTGGATTACTGGCCCCAAGGCGAAAACTTTGGTTATACCGATAGAATCCAGGGCAACGCTGTGCGAGCCCAGGACCAGGCCCACAATGGTACCTGTGGCCTTTTCCACGATATTCTGCCCGATCGCACCGGACCCGCTGGTATCAATGTTTCTGCCGAGGACCAATAGCGGGTTTCCCTGGGCATCAGTAAATGGATTGCCGGATTTGTCTTTAGGTTCACCCACATTTTCCGGCTCGCCGTCGCGATTGACGTAGTCTTGAATGCCGCCGTTAACATATTCGACCACCTTTTTCAAATCGTCCGAGGTCTGGATGTAGAGCGGATTGCCATCGGAACCCAGGAGTGGATCGCCGTTGGCGTCCAGCACCTGGGTGAGCGAGACCGGCACTTCGCTTCCGGCTGGCAGCACCTGGATGGCTGACCCGAGGCTGACCAGGTTCGGATTGCTGAACACTGGCGCGGGTGTTCCGTTTTTCAGGTTTGCGGCCAACACCCGGTTTCCGTTGGCATCCCGCAGTTCGTATCCGGCCAAAAGCTCCATCGTAGCGTCGGCGCCGTCCGAGCCATTAAGCGGTAACTGGGTTACGCCGCCGAGGCCGGCCAGAATGTCGCCTTCGGGCGTTTCCACCAGGATATTGCCGACCGTGTTTTTCGGCTCCGGGAAAGTAGAGCCAAGTAGAGGTGGAGGGAAAGTCGTCGCGAGCACTCCACTGCCGGGAATAGCTTCGATCCTGGTGAAAACCTGCTGCGAAACCGGATCCTCATAAATCTCTCTTACCGACACGTAACCGTTCACGCCGGAGCCGGCATCAATATTGCCGTGCAGTGATTCCACCGTGACACTGCCGCTGTCATAGGCCGCGATGCGGGAACCGTTGATGTTGATATCTCCGTTGGCGATGACGGACACATCGCCTTGGCCCGCCGAGTAAATGCCAAGGGTGGCAACGGAATTGACAGTGAAAACCGGAGAGCCAACGTTGACCCCTCCGCTGGCCGAGATGGAGACGTTGCCGCCGTTCAACGAGGCAATGGAAGTGGAATACATGTCCAGGTCGCCGATTAGGTCGCCGGTCGTGGTTTCTCCGGTGGAAGGGATTCCGGTCGTGGTGACGTTGATATCGGCCCCCTGGCCGAACACACCTGCGTTGCCGAACAAACCAGCGAGCGGATACGGATTACCGGTCCGCACCGAGTAAAGCGCCACGCCCAGCGATTGGATGCCGGCCGAGGTTCCGAGGTCTATGCTTCGTGCCGTAATGTTGAATTGTCCGCCGCCGCCGATGATATAACCGTACGAACTCGCGTTAAAAGGAAGTGATCCCAGGGCGTTGTATTGCTGCAGCAGCGCATACGCAACAGTACCCGGCGTCATGGGGTTACCCAGGACGGAAACGGTGTTGGGAGCCGGAAGCGGGATTGTATCAAATGGCGCGTCCAGCCATTGAGGAACGCCATTGATGTATTCTTGAACTGGCAAACTATTTAGGAGGTTCAGGACGGCGAGGAGAGTCTTCCCGGTAATATTCTGATAAGTCAGTGTTTCGGTTGCGGGATTGTAATAAAAACTCGTGCCCAAGGTCGCTGGTGATAGAGACAGGTTGTTGCCCAAAGCGCGAGAAAGGTAAATTAAGTTGGCAGCCTCAGCGGGAGTGACTCCCAGGAGATCGGTGAAGGCGCTCCGGTCATAGATGTCACCGGCCACGTTGATACTGGTTACTCCCGGGTCAACCGTAACCATGCGCGTGGCTCCGTTAGCTTCCTGTATCTGAACTTGAAAGCCGGGGGCTGCGGACAGGTTCATTCCCTGAAATCCGCTGTTGTTCACATTGCCGCCCACGTTGATTTGCGCCGCTTCGGGGATAACGAGATTGACAAAGTCCATGTCGCCACCGATATCCAAGTCAATTGGGGTAGGATTGTTGAGATGAACCGGCGTGGCGGCGTGATCGTTCACACCAAAATTAGCCGCCGTTGTGTATTGGTTATGGCCGGCGTCCGAGACGATCAGGTTGAAAAGTTGGGGGGCGCCACCAACAGAGTTAAGCTTGCTGACCAATGGACCGGTCGTATCAATGGTGAGACTGCCTTGTGGCGATGGGAAGAGGATGAGGCTGGTGGAAGAACCCGGAGCTCCCAGCGTAACGCCCCCGGCACCCGCTGTGATGTTCAAGATAGAGGGGTAGATGACAGGTACATTATTATTGGCACCGGCCAAACGGGGCAATTGGACGGACGCTCCCAACTGCACCAGGTTCCCGGCGGCCAAATCAACATAGTCGCCCGGCGCGTAATTGAAGTAATGATTGAACGCGGGCCCGCCATTGAAAACGCCGTTAGGATTGCGAACTTCCTGCAAAAGGATATTTTGCGCGGCAGATAAATTCCAGCCGCCGCTGATCAAGCTTAAAGCCAGACCGTTATTTGACAGATCTGTGCCTGCACTGCCGGAAGCGCCCAGCACATAATTCCCTGATGAATCTGTGACGGGATTGCCGTTGGCGTCCATTTGTACCCCGGCAAAAATGTTGCCGGTGCCGTTGGCCACAAGATAATGGCCAGTCACATTGCCCCCCGCGACAATGGTCAAGTTCCCCGGCTGGGGACCATACGCACCGGAACCCGCTGTGAGATAATCATTGCCATTGTTGGGTGATACTTGATTGCCGTCGTAGTAATAAACGCCTTTGCCAGGCAACACACTGGTCACATTACCTCCTGCAACAAGGGTTATATTTCCGCCCGCTGCTGTGCTGATGCCACCCAGGCCGTTTTGCAAATTATAGGCCGCACCAGGGGAACCCGCGCTGTTGACAAAATGATAACCTTGCGCGTCGGACCCTGTGTCAATGTTTCCTGCGATGGCTTGAGCATTTATGTTACCGCCTCCCGTTGTGATGACATATCCGGAACCGACCAGAATGTTCTGCCCGGCTCCCAGGTTGAGGGAACCGTGCGAAGTTTGGATGGATCCGCTGTAATTCAGGCCGCTACCTCCGTTTAAATAAATGTTGCCTACGCCGGACTGCACCATGCCGGACGGAAAACTCACGCCCGCCAACAGGTTCATTGACCAGTTATTGGCATCGGTGAGCAATGAGCCGGTGCCGAAGACAACGTTGCCGCCTGCTTTGAGTGTCAACAATCCGCCATTCTCCCCCGTGCTGGCACTCAAGTTCCAAATCGTATTCGCATTGAGAGTGATATTGCCTGAAGCCTCAAGCAGAATTTGGCCGACGTTAAGATTTTGAAACGCCGTGTTGACATTCACGTTCAGCGTGCCGGAACCGCCGATACCGTTGATCGTGCCGGTGCTGTCGGGACCGGTCGTGCCGGAATTGCCGAGCACAATGTTGACCGGGTCGAGGGCAAAGGTTCCGCCGAGCCAACCTGCGAGTGCGCTGGCGTCCACGCTCGAATTCAGGGATAAAATATCGGGCGCGCTGATCTCGACGTTGCCGCCGTTGCCGCCCTGGGAACCGCCGCTCACATCAATCCGGCTGCCGACGTCGTCGCTGAAATCGTTCCCGGATTGCAGGTTCACGGTACCGCCGGCACTGCCGGCCGTGGAATCATCGCCGTGCGCCGCGATCCGGGAATTGGCCCCGAGGTCAAGCTGATCGGACGCGACGAGTTCAATCGTGCCATTGACGTCGCGCACCGAGTTGGCCTGCAACAGGCCGTTTTGGTTCACCACCCTGGCATTCATGGCAATCGTGCCGCCATCGGCGACGATGGTGCCGTAATTGTTCACCGAACCTTGAGGCATGGTGACCTGCATGCTCATACCGCGGCCATCCGGGCGTTCGCTCAACAGCACGGTCTGGCCCGAGGCGAGCCCGACTGTGCCGCCCGGGGCGCTGATGGTGCCATGGTTTTCAACGTTGTCGGCGATGAGAAAGGCGGAACCGCCGTTGCCAACCTGGATTTGGCCGTAATTGATGATGCTGGCCAGCGGCGGCGGTCCGTTGAACTGCCAGGAACCGCCGGCATTCTGCGGCGGGGCGCCATTGGCGGTGGAAACAATCAGACCGCCGGTTTGGATGAAGGAATTCGGACCGAAATAGAAGCCGGAGGCATTCATCAGCACGACGAAGCCGTTGGCCCGCAGGCTCCCGTAGATTTGCGATGGATTCTGGTCGGTAATGCGGTTCACCACCAGCGACCACGAGTTCGGTTGATTGAAGACGGTGGTTTCACCCGCGGCGATATTGAAGGTCCGCCAGTTTAAAGACGCGTTTTGCGAAGTGGTCACGGAGAGTTGTGAACCGTTTTGCTGCGCCGAGGCCCTCCCGGATACGACGGTCATGCCGGTCGGATTGGCGGATGCCAGCCCGCCGCCGTCCAGCAGGCAGACGCCCATCGCAAGGCCCCAAAGCAACGAATTAAAACGCCCGATTTTCATAAATACCGTCCCATGCCATCTTGAATTTTAGGCCACGCGCGTTTGGCGGCACGTTACAAATCGGTGACAATTGGAAAGTGAGGTCCATTTAAAACTGGGCGCCGACACCAAAATAAATCTCCATGTCCTTACCGGGGGAGAATCCCGGGCTTCCGGGCAGACCAATCAGTGGAAACGCCACGGTGAATCGGGCATCAAGATGATCGCCGATGTTGGCGACCAGCGCCCAGCCGACCCCCCAGAAACTCTCGCGGCTGGGAACACCGGCCTGAGGATGCAGGAGGTAAATTTCGCCGTAATCCATGAACACCGAGCCACGAAACCAGAGCGGCTGGCTGCCGTCCACCAGGCCGACATTCACGAGCGGCGTTTGCGGCTCGACCGAGAGACGCCACCCGGTGTCACCATACGCCTGACCGTCCGAATATCCCCGCACGCCGGACGAGCCACCCATGGCATACTGTTCATTGCTGAACAACGATCCGTCCGCCCACTGACCGTCGCCATGGAGTTTCACCGACCAGTCCCGGTAAATCGTCTGCGTGCGATCGGCGCCTAGTTGCAGGGTGACGTAATTCGCGCGGGCACTGATGTTGGTGGCTGCGATCTGGAAATCTCTATCGTCTGAAAGAAAGTGCAGAGGGTTGAAATTGACCTGGGCGTTGAAATAAGTGGTGCCGAGTTGGTCGGGCAGGGAACCGTTCAATCCAACGTTGAATGGCAAATAGTCGAGCGCCGTGTATCGCGGTGGCTGGCCCTCGGGGGCGTGTATGGGTGGCGGCTGCTGGTCCGGGGGCAACAGGTTGCCATTGGAATCGTAACGGTAAAGCTGTGTAATGAAATCGTTCGTATTGTAGCTGGTGAGCCGATAACGTTTGAAGTCCACCCCGAACGCGAGTGTGCTGCTCAGATTCTGGAGTGGCGGCAGAGGGATGGAAACGCGGGTCCCGAGGTTCTCATTCAAAGTGATATTTTCGCCTGGATTTTGCGCATAAAGGGTTGCTAAAGGCGTATTCGTCAGCACGATCAACGGACCATACTGGACGCCGGTGTCGGAAATCGAACGGCTGGCATAGAACGTCAAATCCGGGCGGCCCGTGGACGGGGGCATGTTGAATTGATGCGTCACTTCGTTGTACCCGAATCGGCCGGGATTCGCGTTAATCTGTTCCTGGGCCGAGGACACCCGGCCCAAGGGCATCCGATAATACCCGCTGTAATTGGCGATTTGCGGGGAGTCGAGCGGGCTAGACCAGTAATCCCGGCTGGACCGGTATTGGTCGAAAGACCAATTGTATTGCAGGCCGATCTGGTGTTCGAGGTCCCAGAGGTTGTCGTATTCGGCATTAAAGTTGGCGCGCAAGTCGGGTGTATTGGGTGTATGAATATTGTTCAGCTCCATCCGCATGTGCAGCGGCAGGCGGTCCTTGACCTTGAGGGTGAGTTCACTGGTGCCTGGCGCCGGGCCGGGGCCGATGACGGGATAGATCTGCCGGTCGCGGCTGGCGTTGGCGAGGTCCAACTCACGCTGCAACACGTGCGAATTGAGCAGCATATTGGTGTGCAGACTCGGCAGGGCGCGCATCACGTTCTGGTCGCTGAAGTAACGATTGCCGGTGATGTTAATGTTGGCCAGCGGGCCTTCCGTCACCTGCACTTTCACGGTCGCGTTGGTGAGCTTCTGTTGCGGCAGTCCGACGGCCACCGTCACATAGCCGCGTTCGCGATAGGCCATTTGCAGGTAGGTCAGCGCGGCTCGTATTCCGCCGAAGTTGGCGTTGGTTCCAAAAGCCCCGGGAACGTTCGTAAAAATCTCGCCGATGTCAGCCGGCGGGAGGATGGAATTTCCCGAGATCAAATACTTCTCCACGTCAAATCGGGGGCCGGCGTTTGTCGCAGCCGCCGGCAGGTACGGCGCCCTTTTTTCCTGCGCGTCCAGTTCAGCCATTTTCTGGAACAAGGCGGCGCGCGCCCGGGCCAGCGCCGGGGCGTCTGCGGCCGGCAGATTCGTTTGGGCGAAGGCCGGCAGGAAAAGCGTGAGGCCGAGCAAGCCCAACCAGGCGCCGGCGCGCGTCGCCGTCCGGGTGAGATGATTTCGCATTTGCGCGGAAGGCGCTTTGCGCAGGTTCTGCTGGCGCCATTCGCTGGGGGTCAGGCCGAAACGTTTCTTGAACATGGCGTTGAACAGCCCGAGGTGCCGATAACCGCTGTCGTAGGCGACGTTGATGATTTTGGCGTTGGAATTGGCGAGCAGTTGCCGCGCGCGCTGGAGGCGCAATTCAATCTGCCGGGAGCGGAACGGCACGCCGAATTCCTCGCGAAACAGACGGCTGAAATGACGCTCACTGCAATGCAACTGCCGGGACAGGTCGCTCAACGAGCACGCGGACAGCTCGGCCTCGGCCATGTGGCCGACCAGTTCCCGGAAATGGTCCCGGAGCTTGTTGCCGCCATTGGCAACGGGCGCGAGCGGCGTGAGCCGATCGGCGATGGCACTGGCCCAAAGTTGCAGCAGCGCACAGCGCATGGGCAACCGTTCCGTGTGCGACTGCTCGGCCAGACGGGCGAATTTTTGTCCCAGCGGTTCGCCGGCGGTGAACAACGCCGCTGATGACGAAACGTCCCGCGGGGCGACTTCCAGTTGGTGCCATTCCGTCACCGTGAGCAGCCCGTTGAGGAACTGCGGCTGGACGGTGAAAAACTGCAATTTCAGCGGACCGAGCTGGCTGGCGCGAACGATACCGTTGGCATTGTGTAAAACCAGCACACCGTCCCCGACTCCCAGTTGCCGGGTCTCGGCCCCGTGTTGCAGCCAGTAGCCGGTGCCCTCGGCCACACGCGCCACCAGCCATCCCTGACTGCGCGGCAGCCACTCGGCCGCCGGCGGCAAAGTCAGTGATTGCAGGATGAGGTGTCGTTCGACGGTCACAAACCATGAGGCTGAAGGCGGATTGTGACCGTCGTGTGTCGGAATTGCGACGATTGGGAAACAAAGCCGGTTCCTGGCAATTTGAAATTATGTACTGGGCGAAGCCACCATGGACCGCCTCTTGCGCCTGTCGGCTTGACAATCATATACCTGTATGGGAATATGTTCACCACGGTTTATGAAATTATTGGCAATTTATCAGTGCCTGTGCGACGAGACCCGTCTGCGCATTCTGCATCTCCTGACGCAGGGGCCGTTGTGCGTCTGTCATTTCCAGACCATTTTAAGGGCGCCCCAGGTCGCCATCTCCAAACACCTTGCCTATCTCCGTGCGCATGGATTGGTGGCGGCCCGGCGACACGGGAAATGGATGATTTATCAATTGCCCAACGTCGTGCCCCCTGAACTCAATCTGCAACTGGGCTGCTTGCAGGATTGCGTTCAGTCTTATCCGGTTTTCCGCGACGATTTGAAGCGGCTGAGAAAGGTGCGGTGCGGATGCGAATGGATTGAAGAGGCGGCGCAAGCCGCAACAAGATAGAAACGACAATTATGAACGATTCCAAAACTGTGATTGATTCGGAAGTTGTGCACGAGACGGTGCGCCAGGGCTACACTAGGATTGCCCAGGACACTTCTGCCGGCTGCTGCGGGTCGGGAGTTTCCTGCTGTGGTTCATCGCCACAGGATAGCGACAAACTCGCCAGGGAGCTTGGTTACTCCGTCGAAGAACTTCGCGCGCTGCCGGAAGGCGCGAACATGGGGCTTTCCTGCGGCAACCCTGCCGCGCTGGCCGCGCTGAAACCCGGAGAAGTCGTCCTCGACCTTGGCAGTGGCGGCGGGTTTGACGTATTCATCGCGGGGCGCAAAGTCGGTGCAACCGGTCGCGCGATGGGCGTGGACATGACGCCGGAAATGCTGGCCAAGGCGCGTCGCAACCTGACGCAATACCGTCAACAAACCGGTCTTGATAACGTTGAATTCCGGCTGGGTGAAATCGAACATCTGCCCATTGCTGACGCCAGCGTGGATGTGATCATTTCGAACTGTGTCATCAATCTTTCACCAGACAAACCACAGGTCTGGCGCGAAATTGCGCGCGCGCTCAAACCGGGCGGGCGGGTGGCAATTTCCGACATGGCGCTGCTCAAACCGTTGCCCGGTGAAGTGCTCAAGATGATTGAAGCCCTGGTCGGCTGCGTTGCCGGTGCGTCGTTGGTCAGCGAAACCGGGCGCATGGCAAAAGAGGCAGGTTTGGCGGACATCGTTCTCAAATCCAAGCCGGCCTACGTCGAGGCCATGACCAGTTTTGAAGACCCGCTCTACCAAAAAATTGTGACCCATCTGCCCGCTGACACCAAACCGGCGGATTTCATCACGAGCCTGGAAGTGCAGGCGCACAAACCCGACGGCAATTGTTGCAGCCCTGTTTGTTGCCAGGAATGACCCGCACGACCTCCAGTCCAAAGCGCTTGGCCTTCTTCGAGCGTTTTCTCTCGCTTTGGGTCTTCCTGTGCATGGTGGCCGGAGTCGCGTTCGGAAAAATATTTCCCGATGACACGGCGCGTTTGAGCCAGCTGCAATTCGGGCGCGGGTCGCAAGTGAACATTCCCATCGGCGTTCTGCTGTGGCTGATGATTTATCCGATGATGTTGAAGGTGGATTTCAGCGCGATTGGTGGCATCGCGCGCAAGCCAAAGGGACTGGCGGTGACGCTGCTGGTCAACTGGCTGATCAAGCCATTCAGCATGGCGTTTCTGGCGTGGCTGTTCATGCAGCATATTTTCGCGGCTTGGATTGAACCGGAGCTGGCGAAGAATTACACCGCCGGCCTCATCATTCTGGCCGCCGCGCCCTGCACGGCGATGGTGTTTGTGTGGTCTTACCTCACCGATGGCGATCCGGTTTACACGCTCGTTCAGGTGGCGGTGAACGACCTCATCATGCTCGTGGCCTTCGCGCCGATTGTGATGTTTCTTTGTGGCGTGGCGCATGTCGTCGTGCCGGCCAGGGTGCTGATTACGTCCGTCGTAGTATTCATCGTCATCCCGCTCGCGGCGGGCTGGCTGACACGGACGACTCTGCTTAAATCCCGCGGGAAGGATTGGTTCGAGAAACATTTCCTGCCGAAATTTCATCCCGTGATGATTGGCGCATTACTGCTGACACTGGTGCTGATTTTCGCCTTCCAATCCAGGAATCTGACAAGCCGCTGGCTGGCGGTGTTGCTGCTGGCGGTGCCCATTGTCATCCAGGTCTATTTCAATTCCGGCTTGACGTATCTGCTCATGCGGAGATTGCGTGTGGAACACAACGTGGCCGCGCCCGGCTCGCTCATCGGGGCGAGCAATTTCTTCGAGCTGGCCGTGGCGGTGGCCATAACCCTGTTTGGCGCGGATTCACCGGCGGCCCTGGCCACGGTCGTTGGTGTGCTGGTGGAAGTGCCGGTGATGCTTTCGGTTTGCAGAGTCTGCAACGAGTCCCGCATTTGGTATAACCACGAACTCCAACACGAATGAAAAAGAATGTCCTGTTCATTTGCGTCCACAACAGCGCCCGCAGCCAGATGGCCGAGGCGTTCCTGAAAAAACAATGCGGCGATGTGTTTGAAGTCCACAGCGCCGGATTGGAACCGGGCAAGTTGAATCCCATCGTGGTTGAAGTGATGCGGGAAATCGGCATTGATATTTCGGGCAATCAAACCAAGGCGGTTTTTGATATGTTCAAGTCCGGCAAGATGTTTTCCCACGTCATCACCGTATGCGATGAGACGAGCGCAGAGCGCTGCCCCATTTTCCCCGGCATCACGAAAAGATTGCACTGGAGCTTCCCCGACCCCTCCGCCATTCAAGGCGCACACGAGGAAAAACTGGCGCGCACCCGCGAAATCCGAGACGAAATCAAGGCGAAGATTGAAACGTGGTGCGAGGAAGTTTGCCCGTCGTCCGTGTGATCCCAAGCACGCGATCACCAATCCGATTTGTCCTCGGAAAAAAAGACCGGTGCGGGAACACACGCACCGGCCTTATGTGTCAGCGCCTTGACCGTACAATCCAAGGCAAAATCTGATTCCTCATTGAAACGGCGGGAAAATCTCTCCACCCACGGACGGGCGGGAGTTGACCATTTCGGAAAGGCGGATGCCGGTGGCACCAGACGTCTTGCTTAATTCAATTTCGTTTTCAATGCTCCCAACGGTGAGCACGCCGCCGTTGTCGAAGCTTTGGGCATTGAACACTCCCATGAAGGTGCCCGGCGTGTACTCGTCGCCTAATTGGAACTGCGAGATGTTCTGCTGAGTTGGGTCAGGAACGATGGGGTGGACCAGGACTTCAAAGCCCCACAGCGGATAGTAGCCAAGGCAGATGGGCGAGTAATCGTTGGTGCCGGCATTGCCATGGATGCCTGCGCCGGCAGCCGTCGGCCAGATACCATTGTAGGAGACTACATTGTTCCAGTTGGCGCTGCCTACGCCCTTGGAGTCGCCGATGGATAGATACGCGATGGCCTGATTGGCAGCGTTGCCGTTGTTCAGTGAATTTGCAATGTCACCACCGCCGACATAACCGTATCCCCAATTCAGATTCACATTGTTGAAGCCCGCCGGGCCGACAACGCCGTTGGGCGACGCGCCAAACAAAGTCGAGTTAAGAACCGTGGGAGTATAGAAGAAGTTATTGGTATAGTCGTAGATATAGACGCCCACCGGGTCGTTGTATTGGTAATAGGCCCCTTGTGTTTCGGTGCGGCGGGTGCCGGAATCCTTGGTGCGTTGCATGAGATACACAAACGTGTTGGTGTCCGCCATCCTGCCTGTCCAGGCCGAGAGGGGAATGCGTCCGTTCTGGATGCCGAATTCAAGCTGTTCCCAAGTGACGTTGCTGATATTGGTCACGGCACCAACCGCAGCCGTTGACTTGCAAACGACGAATGGCTGAACACAGACATTTTCCTCAACATAATTGCCCGTTGCCGGGTAGGGACTGGCGGCGCCGGACGCATCGGAAAAGCCGATGGTGGGAGCGTTCGTGCTATAGGTGGCGCAATTTCCGCCGCTGGTCCCGTCAGCATTCGCCCAAACCAGCAGGACACCTTGTTCCGTCGTCTGCAGTCCCTGAGTCGAGCCGGTGAAGTTGCCATGAATGGTCAGCGTGCTGCCCTGGAGGTTTGTAAGCTGGCTGATCGGGGTTCCGGTCATGGCCCAGACAGCTGTCTTTGAGCTGAAACCCGAGCCGGCACCGCCATGAACCGCGTCACCATAGGACATGAAAGGCGCCGGGCTAAAGAGTTTTGAGCAGGCCGAATAGACGTTGGCGCGGAAAGCCGTGGACCCCGTGATAAACACATCCACGTTAGCAGCTGTGAGCGGCGAGGCACCGGCGAGGCCGAGCGCCAGGGTGAGGAGTAGCGTTTTTTTCATATTATTGGTTTTGGTTTTTGGTTGATATTATTTGTTAAAAGGTATTGCTGATTTTGATGGGTTGGGTTGACGAGTTGGCTATTGGGCGGTGATTGTGTAAAACTTAATGTTGTCCGTATCGGTAAACGTTGTGCTGTGGGTTGCCGTATCGCCACTGGTCAAAGTGGAAATGGCCGGCCAACTGGTCAACGCGGTTCCGGGAGTCAAGGTGTTGTTTCCCCGAAGGGTATAAGTGCCGTAGAGGCCGGCCTTGTAAGTGATGGTGGTCGAGGTGCCCGAGTGGCTCACGGAAGTAATGACCGGCGTCGTGCTTGGATACGCCACAAAGGTCATCGTGTCGTCGGTCGCGAACTCGAAATAACCCAGCCACGTTCCCGGTGCGTGGCCGCTGGTGGGTGTCAACTGATAAAAATCAGAGCGGTTCACGTTTCCCGAAGTCGTGAAATTGGCCGGCGTAGTATTTTCCGGGTTGCCTTCGAAATAGCCGTTGAAATCGCTGCTGTACGAGCCAGCCAGAGCCGAGTGATAACTGACACCGTCTGTATAATTGGGATTACCATCGCTGTTGTCCTCCTCGACTACTGCTGTGGGCGTGCTGACGGGATAGACCAGGAGGTTGAGTTCGTCCAGCGCCCCGGGTGGAATCGTCGCCATGCGCGATGCGACGGCTGACTGGGCGGGCGAAGTTTCCTCCGGCCACGGAGCGGTCTGGCTGTTCAATGAGGCAGAAGGCCGCGGCCGGGTTATGAACAGCGTGTTGCCGTTCAACCAGGTGAAAGCGGACCAGCTAACGCTATTGATGCCAACTGCGGCCAGTTGGGTGCCGGTGTATTGGGTAATCGGTATCCTCTGGTTGGGTGTTGCACCGGTAAGCGCAGTAATCGGGCCTGCGTCAACAACCATGTCGTTGACTCCAAGTCGGAAACATACCAAGACATCTCCAGCCGCATAATTGGTAATCGTGCCTGCCATGATTTCACTGGCAGCAAAGCCTGCGAGTAAAGCAATGAGTCCTGTCTTTTTGTTTAGCATAAAGTTTTACCTTTTTTATTTTTTAGCGTGATTATTTTTAAAGCTCTCCATTTTACGGTGAAACCATCTTAGAAGTATTTCAGCCCGACAACCTCCAGTAACCAGCCAGACGCACTCAGTTTCCTGACGGCTGGTTTGGTGATTTTCCTGGTTCGAGCAGCCCCGTCATCAAAGGCTTTTGAGCGCAATGTTTCAGACGCGTGACGGCCCAACCGGGTGCGTCACCAAAATGTGACAGGACCATTCCGTGATTTAAAACGGGTGCCTGCTGAATCGCCCGGAGCACCTCAGCCACCAGCTGAACCTGCTCACTTCACCTTCACCCGGAAGGCGCTGGTAGTGGCGATTTTTTCGAGGTCGCCTCCGTAAAATTCGTCGCGGTATTTTTCCGTTTCGAGCAGGTGCTGGTGAGGTCTGGATTGGTCGCGCTGGATGATGAACTTCAATTCGTCCGGATCGTCCGACCAGCGGAAACCGTTGAAGAATTCCGCGCCGGCAAACTGCGTTTTATACAGCGCCGCTTGCGAATAGCACGTGCCAAGACAAAGATACTGCACGCCGCGTTCAGCGAACAGCGTCACGGCCGAGGTCATCATGTACATGCCGAGATTGCGCGCGTGATAATCCGGGTCGTAAAACGCGTAGTAGTAAAACGCGAGCGTCTTGCCTTCGAGATACAGCGTGGCCACGCCGATTTCATTGCCCGCGTCCGTGAATACGAGCAGGTGCGAAATGATGGGCGCGGCGAACAGCGCATCGAGCCGCTCGAACGTCATGACGTCTTTGCCGAATCTGGTGTCGGCGTAGGTCTTGAAAAACTGGCGGCGTTCGGGCGTGTAATCGTATTGGTCGCGTGGCAGCAGTTTCACCTCGATGCCCGCGCCCTTGCGCAGAATCCGGCGGTTCTCTGACGATGGTTTGAACTTCGCCAGGTTTACGCGAACTTGCCGGCACAGGTAAAAGCGGTCCAGATGGCGCGACGACGGCAGAAAACCGGCGTCAAAAATGTCCGCCGGCGTTTCGCCTGCCTCTGGCACCGCCCATACGGTGTAGGGAAACTGGTAATGCTCGTAGTCGGAATTCTGTTCGGAGAAAAGCAGTTTCATTGTTCGCGAATTGTGATTTGTTGAATCGTGAATCGGAGTTTTCAGTGGGAATCATGCCGATTCACCGGGGCAAAGAAACAATTCATTTCGCTGCCGCGGTTTCGAATCTACGGACGGTTTTTTCGGTATTCACCGCTTTGCGCCGCAGCCGCAGCCGCCAGTTGGTCAACACATCGTAGCTCACCGAGTTTTTCAACTTCGCGATGTCGTGCACGGTGATTTCCTCGCCGCCCTGCCGGCCCATCAACACCGCTTCGTCCCACATTTGCGCCCGCGGAATGCCCGTGACGTCCACCATCAACGCGTCCATGGCGACCCGCCCGATGAGCGGGGCGCGTTGGCCGTGGATGAGCGCGCCGCCCTGGTTGTGCACGCGCGGAAAACCGTCGCCGTAACCGACGGGCAACACCGCAATGCGCCGCTCGGACGGCGCGGTGTAATGCATGCCGTACCCAACCGCTTCGCCCGGCTTTAATTTTTGAATCGCCGCAATGCGCGCCTTGACCGACATCACCGGTTCAATGCCGGGAATCCGGCGGCACACCGACGACGGGAAAACGCCGAAGACCAAAATGCCTGCGCGTACCATATCCAGATGCGCGTGCGGCAGGTCAAGAAAACCGCCGCTGTTGCAGGTGTGGCGCAGTTTGGCCGAAATTTTGCGTCGTTCCATCGCGCGCAGGACTTCGTTGAACCGGGCGAGTTGCAGGTCGGCGAAGGTCTTGTCCGTTTCATCCGACTGCGCAAAGTGCGTCATCACGCCTTCGAGCGACAGCGATTTTTCGGCGACGATTTGTTCGACGAGCGACAGCGCTTCGTCCCAGCGCACGCCGAAGCGGCTCATGCCGGTCTGGATTTTCAGGTGCACGGGCACGCGTTTATCATGCGCAGCCGCAATGCGCGTGAGCCGGCGGACGGTGTGCGGCCCGTTGACGCAGACGGTCAGGTCATGCTCCACGCACCACGGCAATTCGGTTTCCTGCCGTTCACCCAACAGCAGCAACGGCGCAGTGACGCCTGCTTCGCGCAGAGTCATCGCCTCTTCCAGCGTGCTCAGGCCGAGCCCCCACGCGCCTTCTTCGAGCGCAATGCGCGCCACGTCGAGCGCGCCGTGACCGTAAGCCTCGTCCTTGACCACCGCCATCAACTGCACGTGCCGCGCCAGGTCACGGCGGATGAGCCGCAGATTGTTGCGCAGCCGGGCGAGGTCAATCTCCACCCACGCCGGCCGCAGCGGAAAAATGGCCGAATCAAAATCCATAAAACGTCGGGACTGTTTAATCACGAAACGGGCGAATTGACACGAAAAATCAGGCGCGGATTTTACCGGTTCGCGCAACTTGACACCCGCACCGTTCTTCACCCTCTCCGCTCCATCAGATGGAGGGGAGAGGGTCGGGGTGAGGTGAGGCTCAGGCGGCGATATTTCTGCGGTTTTGAGCATCAAAGCCCCTCATCCCGGCCTTCCCGTTTGGCGGCGAGAAGGAGTCATTCTCCTTTGGTGCGGGTGTCAAGTTACGCCCTTCACTGGTTCGTACGGATCAAAACTTTGCGCAGCCGGGGCAGCAGTGACTGGAGCAATTCGCGCGAGTCCGTATTCGGATTCCTGCTTCGCGACGCCTTCTCGACTTTGCCCGCCGGTTTGTTACCTTGTGTTTTGTGAGTTTTGTCTCCGAATTCAATTCGTTGCCGGCGCCGTCGCTGGCGGAAAGATCGTTGGCCGCCAATGCCGGGGTGGTCCGTGACAGTCTGGCGAAATCGAAATTGTCCTTGGCCGATTTCGCGAACCTGATTTCCCCGGCCGCGGCGGAATTGCTCGAGCACCTGGGCCGGCGAGCGCACGCGATGACGCAGCAACGGTTCGGCAAAGTCATCCGGTTGTTTGCGCCGCTTTACCTTTCCAACGAGTGCATCAACAACTGCCGGTACTGCGGCTTTTCCCGCGACAATCCGATCCTGCGCGTGACGTTGTCCCTCGATGAAGTGAAGCGCGAGGCGGCGGAACTCAGGTCGCAAGGTTTCCGCAACCTCCTGCTCGTTGCTGGCGAGCATCCGAAATTCGTTTCCAACAATTATCTTCGGGAATGCATCGCGGCATTGCACGCCGAGTGGCCCGGTCTCTCGCTCGAAGTCGGGCCGATGGAAACGGAGGATTATCGTCCACTCGTTGCCGCCGGCGCGGACGGGCTGGTGGTTTATCAGGAAACCTACGACCGGAAAGTCTATGCGGAGATGCACACCGCCGGGCCGAAACGGAATTTTGATTGGCGGCTGGAAACGCCGGAACGCGCCTACGCCGCTGGATTCCGCCGGCTCGGTATCAGCCCGCTTTACGGCCTGGCGGATTGGCGTTACGAAGCCATCTGTGTCGCGGCACACGCGGATTATCTGTTGCGCAATTGTTGGAAGGCGCAGTTGACGATTTCGCTGCCGCGGCTGCGTCCGTGCGCGGGCGAATTCCAGCCGCTTACGCACATGAGCGACCGCGACCTGGCGCAACTGGTTTGCGCGCTGCGCCTCATGTTTCCGGACGTCGGCCTGGTGCTTTCGACGCGCGAACCGGCGAAGCTGCGCGATGGGCTGCTGCCGCTGGGTATTACGATGATGAGCGCCGGTAGCCATACCGAGCCGGGCGGTTACACCGGCGCAGGCCGGGAAAAATTGCATCAAACCGTGCGCGGCCGGATTGTGCCGGCGGGTTCAAGTGAGCGGGCATTGGTGGGGCGAGCGTCCTCGCGAGCCGAGTCCGATGTGCCCGAAGCAAGCGACGGCTCGTCAGTAGCCTCGCCCCACCAAAAACAGGCGACTGCCGCCACCGGCCAATTCGAGATTGCCGACGGCCGTTCATCGCAGGAAGTTGCGGATTTAATTCGCCGGCTTGGTTACGAACCGGTCTGGAAAGATTGGGATGCAGCGCTAACGGCGTGATAATTTATGCACAAGTCCCAATGGCAAATCAGTCGCGGCTTTGTCAGATTTTTGCTCATTTGCTTTTTATTGTGGCTCTGCCTTTATTATTTCGTCTTTCCTCGCCTAGCCGGCGGCGGGCGGGCATAAGTCCAACGTGCTCACTTTGACGAAATACAATTGTCTTTAAGCATTGAAAATTACAAACAGGAGTTCGGAAGTTACCCAAACGGAGAGAACGCAAACGTCGTCAAAGTTCTGGCCGGAGAAAATCCCAAACACTTGCGGCTATTTTATCCGCATGCCAAGTCAACTAATCGAAATAACGAGTTCATTGATCCTTGGGAGACGCCCTACAGATTTGTTTTTGACGCCACCAACCACTTTAAGGTCCGTTCTGCCGGCGTTGACCGCACGTTCGGCGACCCGGACGACATCGTCTTCAACAGTGTCTCAAACAATTTTGTGCAACCATGAGTTCAATTGTCACCGCCAACAGAAAACCGGTTGAAGCGATGCTGCCGCGCAGCAAGGCTTGCCGGAAGAATCAGATGCGGCTATCTTCAATCCATGACTGCAGCAGCCAAAGAATTGGTTGAACTCGTCGGCGAATTGTCCGAAGAAAAGGCGCGGGCGGTCGTGGATTTTGCACGTTTCCTGCGGCAGCAGGCGGATGACGCGGCCTGGGAACGCACCATCGCGGCCAAACGTTACTATCCGAAGCTGGAAAAATTCGCCGCCGCCGCCCTGCGCGAAGGCGCGGCTGAACCGCTTGATCCTGAGAAGCTGTGATCTCAAAAGTCCGGCCGTCCTCCCGGCGCGCTTACGAGCACCTGGCGCCGGCAGTTAAAGCCCGTGCCCGAACGGCTTACCAGTTGTTTGCAGAGAATCCCAATCATCCGTCACTGCGTTTCAAAAAACTTCAAGGCAGCGATCGCATCTGGTCGGTCCGCATCTCCGAACAATATCGCGCCATCGGCGTCCGCCCCAGCGACACTATTGAATGGATTTGGATCGGCACGCACAATGAATTTGACAACATGTTTTCCTGAAACGTGCAAACGGTCATTGCCAACGGAAAGCCGGTTGAAGCAAAGGCGCCTTGCTCGCTGGAGGAATTTCTGGTCGCGCAAAAGCTGTTGCCGCGCAGCGTGGTGGTGGAGCACAACGGCGAGGCGGTCGCGCCGTCGGAATTCTCCCGTCGCCAGCTCAACGCCGGCGACCGCCTGGAAATTGTGAAAATCGTCGCCGGTGGATGAGGGGAGGGATACCGTGCTGGCGTCCCGGATTTGAGTTCGGGACGGCGCCACGCCGTCCCTCCCCGATCAGTTCAGGCTTTCGATTTCAGCGTGGCGGTCTAAGCTGTGGCCACTATGGACTGGTTCACGCATTTCCTCTGGCAAGACATTTTCTGGCATAACGGCAAATTCCTCGGCATCGAATGGGGCGTCTGGAAAGTCATCGGGTGGCTCGGCAACGCCGTTTTTTTCTCGCGCTTCTTCGTCCAATGGTACGCGACGGAAAAAAAGAAGCAGGTGGTGGTGCCGCCGGCGTTCTGGTGGCTGAGCCTTACCGGTTCAATGACGCTCCTGTGCTATGGCTTGTTTTACCTCAACGACTCCGTGGTGATCTTTGCCTATGCCTTCACGTGGATCCCCTACTCGCGGAACTTAATCATCCATTATCGCCATGAAAAAGCGCACATGGATTGTCACGGTTGCGGGTTGAGCTGTCCGCCCCAGTCGAATTTTTGCCCGAATTGCGGGGCCAAACTGGCAACGCCTACTTCTTAGGCACGGCGTTCGTGGCCGCGGCAACGATGCCGTAATTGATCAGAATGGGCTGGAAATCCGGATGGGTCTGGCCATAAGCGGTGAGGTCCTGAACCAGCTTTTGCATCCGGGGCACATCTTTGTTGTAGTTCTGAATGATTTGCATGGCTTGCGGCCGGGTGCCGTCAAGGTCCTTGCCCAGAATGTGCATCTGGTAGAACAAATAAGCCGTCACCGTGCTGCTGACGACGACCAGCGCCACCAGCAACAGGGTCACCTGGCGCTGCAAAGACGAGATTTGACCGGCCAATTCGTCTGGCACCGCGGGGGAAATTTCGGGTTCGTTCATAACGTCAGTGGGCGGCGGGTTTGGGTTCAAACGGCTGGATAATGTGCTCGATGTCAGGGTGCAATTTGCCGTATTGCGCGGCGGCGTTCAGCGTGAGGTTCAAGCGATTAACGTTGACCTGGCAGGTGAGCATCTGCGCCTGCAATGAACGCAATTCGCGCGTGTGGAAAACTGTCCGGAGAGCAAAGAGCACTCCAAACACTACGGACACGCCCAATAAGAAAGTCAAAACGGTATTGAGTGTTTCACATTTCATAATGATGGCCGCACTTTAAGCAAATCAGCGGCAAATGTCCACAGCCTTTTTTGGGGGTTTGGGGACCGGGAATTGGGTTGATTTAAGACGGAATGACTGGCATTACTTCGGGGCTCATAATCGTGGCCAAAGAAGAGCCAATTGAATTGACTGGCAACGTCAAGCAAGTGTTGCCCGGCACCATGTTCCGTGTCGCCCTGCCTAACGGGCACGAGGTGCTCGCGCATATCTCCGGCAAAATGCGGAAAAACTTCATCCGCATCAGCGTGGGCGACAAGGTCAACGTCGAAATGTCCCCCTACGATCTGAACAAGGCGCGGATCACTTACCGGCACAGCTAGGCGTTTGTGATTTCAGATTGATGATTTATGATTTTCAAACCGGGTCGCTCGCTGAAATCCCCAATCATCAATCATAAATCGTAAATCATATATTCCCATGCGCGTTCATTTCCTCGGCGCGACCCGCACCACGACCGGCTCGATGTATCTGTTCGAGCTCAACGGCAAACGGCTGCTGCTCGAATGCGGGTTGTTCCAGGGACACCGCGAGGAAACCACCCGGCGCAACTGCAGTTTCCCCTTCGACCCGAGGCAAATTGACGCTGTGGTTTTGAGCCACGCGCATATTGACCACGCCGGTAACCTGCCCAACCTCGTCAGGCACGGCTACGCGGGTCCGATCCATTGCACCACAGCCACCCGGGATTTGTGTGGCATCATGTTGATTGATTCAGCGCACATCCAGGAACAGGACGCGCTCTTTGTTTCCAGGTGGCGCGCCAAAAAGCATCAGCCGCCGGTCGAACCGCTCTACCACATCGCCGATGCCGAGAACGCCGTGAAACAACTCGCCGGCCACGATTACGAGACAACTTTTTCCCCGGTGGATGGCGTAACTGTCACTTTCCGCGATGCCGGGCATATCCTCGGGTCCGCGCAGGTGATTCTGGATCTGCAAGACCGGGGAAGGAAATTCCGCTGGCTCTTCAGCGGCGACGTGGGGCGCGGTGGGGACGAACTCCTGCGCGACCCCATCCCGGTTGAAAACGTGGATTACCTGCAGATCGAATCCACCTACGGCAATCGCGAGCACACCGATCGTACCGATGCCGACGCCACCGTCGGCCGGCTCGTGGGTGAAACGCTGGCGCAACGCGGCAAGGTCATCATCCCGGCGTTTTCCGTAGGGCGCACGCAGCAGATTGTCTATGTGCTCCACGAACTCACCTGCGCCGGCAAACTGCCGCGCGTGCCGATTTTCGTAGACAGCCCGTTAAGCACCAGGGCCAGCGACGTCTACGAACGGCACCGCGAGAGTCTCCGGCCCGACCTCTCGGCCGCGATGTGCGACAGCGACAGTCCGTTCGATATGGGCAACCTGACTTACATCAGCGACGCCGAGGAGTCCAAGAAACTCAACGACCGTCACGAGCCGATGATCATCATCAGCGCGTCGGGCATGGCCGAAGCCGGACGCATCCGGCATCATCTGAAAAACAACATCGGCGACAAGAGGAACCTGATGCTCTTCATCGGCTATTGCGCCGAAGGCACGCTCGGCGACCAGATCGCCTCCGGCAAATCACCGGTAAACATCTTTGGAGAACCGTATCCGGTGCGCGCCCGGGTCGTCTCGATGGACACCTATTCCGGCCACGCCGACAAAAATGAACTGAAGCGCTACGTGGAAAAGATGTCGGGCAGCTTCAACAAAATCTTCTGCATCCACGGCGAGGAAGACTCATGTCTGGCTCACGCCGAAACCCTGCGTGCCATGAAACCGAAGGCGGAAGTTCTCGTGCCGGAATACCAACAGGTGGCGGAAATCTAATACTTCGCCATTTTGCGCAGCGATTC
>Ga0335085_10001144_pt1 | contig 60958 bp, 51 predicted proteins | sample Lox_Sample_45_FD_206712 | JGI IMG/M metagenome (GOLD analysis project Ga0335085, IMG submission 206712) | Soil microbial communities from Loxahatchee National Wildlife Refuge, Florida, United States - Lox_Sample_4.5 | ecosystem: Environmental > Terrestrial > Soil > Wetlands | place: USA...
TCGACAACAAACGGGCGGCCCGCAAGCGCCGTCTCTCCAAAGCCTTGAAATCGCGTTTAACTCCTGCTGGGTTTCCCATGCTCGGAGCATACAACAAAAGTTGAGCAAATGGAACTATATTATGTAACTCTCAATAAGCTCAGCGCTTCGAGCACTTCACGACCACATCGTGAGGCACCGATGCGGCTAGCGGGGCTTGCCACCCAAAGCAGCAGAACCGCTCCATCGAAGCCGAACTGAATTAAAGCCCTTTGCCATCACTGTCCCGCAATATGGAGTGACCATCTGAGAATCGGTTTGGCAGTGACTCCATTGTGACCAGCGTCACGACGCAACCCGGCTCGAACGCCCGTAAGTGCCTAGTTTCGCAAAGAGAAAAAAGATTGGGCGGTGAAGGCCGGAGAAGCCGGAGGGCCCTTTCAGTGGACGGCCGAGTAAAATTTGCGGTCAGGTCAGTAAAGATTTCCTGCCATCTAAGGCGCTCAGCCGCACGAACGAGTTGGACATCGAGCAGGCCAAACACCGGCCGCTGGAGTGAGTGCTTCGTGGCAATTCGTCGTCCATTTGGAAAGCCAGCGCGGTCGCGAGGTAAATACCCGCCAGTTCAGCCGTTCTACTCAGTCCGCCCACGGATTAAGAAGGAGCACCCCGGTCGGCTCGAAATCGGCGATATTGCGGGTCATGACACGGAGACCGTGGCGCAACGCAGTGGCGGCAATGAGCCCGTCCGCTGCGGCTACGGTTCGACCTGCTTTCTGGACGGCGGCGGTAAGCTCTCCCCAGATGCGGCTTACTTCGAGGTCGATGGCGAGGAGTCGATCGGCATAGTGACGCTCGACGGTCGTCAGCCAGTCTTCAAGCGCCCGCTTGTTCTGGCTCTCCCTCAGAAGAGAGATTCCTTTCGTAATCTCGCCGATCGATATGACACTGACGAACAGGTCCTCACTGTCAAGCCCTTCGACGGCCTTGCGCACGCCGGCGTCCCCCCTGGGACGTCTGAGTTCGGAGAGTACGCAGGTATCGAGCAGTGTTCTCACAATGTGACATCTCGCATGGGCGATCGATCCCGGCTCAGCTTGAGTCCGCGAAAGCTGGGACCCTCGCTCAACAGGAATTCCTTAAAGCTCGGGCGCTTGCCCGTCAGCTTTTCGTAGTCCCGCTGGGCAATCACAACCACGGCGTCACGCCTTCGCCGGACCCACTGCGGGTTTCCGGTTAGAGCCCGGTTTACAAGCTCACTGAAACGGTTCTTGGCATCCGCCAAACGCCACTCCATCGGCGACCTCCTGAGCTAGCCAATCTAGCCATAGCTTATCACATCGAATCCGAAGTGTCTGCCGGCGGGCGTCTGGTTTGATGAAGGGCGGACCTTGTGACCCCCGGGGCCAGTGCTACTATGGAGAGGCGATAAGCGCTGAGTTGACGATCGCCTCGCGGATCAGGAAACTACATGTCAAACTCCGAGAACAACCTTCGCATTGACTACGTTGAGTTTCCGACGACGGATATCGAGGCCAGCAAACGCTTCTACGCCCAGGTTTTCGGATGGAAGCTCGAGGACTACGGTCCCGAGTAAAGTAAAGGCGCGCAGCACAGGGTGATAGTGTCGCGCATCTAACCCTATGAGGCGTGGCGGGATGCTGCCAAGCGGCATACTCCGGGGGTGTTACAAGCCCTGATCGACGGGTATTAGGCAACGAAGGAAGCCGGAATGTTGATGATGCTGGGCGCTTTAGGAAAGTATCTCGAAGATTGTGCGCTCGCGGTTTCCTTGGCTGGGCCTCGCGGGGTGTTCTGACTTCCGACTGCCGGCCTTCTGGCTCCTGTTGCTGCAAATGAAGTCGGAATGTTATTGATGGCATGATACTTACAAAGTTATCTCAAAAGAACCGCCTGCTGGAGCCACAGGCGCCGGACGCCGGCTGGTTTTACGTAACCGGCTCCCTGTGTTTACGTAACCGGGCAAGCGGAGGGAGAAGTGAGGGTCACGAACGAAGCCGGAATCTTATTGATGGAGAAGGACGTACTCATTTATGTCGGAAGCGGCGTCTAATTAGGAAGGACGGAGCCGGAGCAACACCGGGGCTTCGCCACGGAGGGGCTGGAGAGTGTGTGTGAGAACTCGTGGATTCCCGCCTTCGCTGATTGAATGACGGCGTCGGAATAGGACGTCTAAGTCCAGCACTGTCAACCCCGCGAAGGCAGGGTCCACACTCGGCAATCGGCAGCGCGAGTTTTCGAACAAACTCTAAAACTCACCTATGACAAAAAAGGTCCAGCTTCTATCGGCCGGCTCGCTCGTGGTCGGTCTCGTAATGGCTGGCCATCTGCTTGCCAACACTCGCTCTGTTGCTCCGGCAGCCCTAGTGCAGCTCCAAAACATCGACTCCCATCCCCGAGCGCCCGATTTTGCGCTTACGGACGTGAATACTGGGGCCAAACTCTCGCTCGCCGACTACAAAGGAAAAGTAGTGTTGCTCGATTTCTGGGCCACCTGGTGCGGTCCGTGCCGGATTGAGATCCCTTGGTTCGTCGAGATGCAGCAGAAGTATCAGAGCCAGGGGTTCGTGGTGATCGGTGTAGCCACGCGCGACTCGGAAGATGCGGTGAAAAAGTTCTACCAGCAGTTCCACCTGAATTATCCGGTGGCTATGGGCAATGACGCACTGAGCACCCAATACGGCGGCCTGATTGGCTTGCCAACCTCCTTTATGATCGGCCGCGATGGCCGCATCTACAGCGAGCACACCGGCGTTACCGGCCGGGACGTTTTCGAGAGCGAGGTTGAGAAACTCTTGGCCGGTCAGCAAGGCGCGGGGCGGTTCGGTGCGGTAGGCAAGAATATCGCGGTGGGCTTGGCTTTTCTGGCCGGGCTGGTTTCTTTCCTCTCGCCCTGTGTGCTGCCGCTGGTGCCCGGCTATATCTCGATGCTCTCCGGGACGTCGATGGATGAGCTGCGGGGCAGCGTCGATCCTGCGCTGGCGCGGCGCATCTTCGGCAATTCGATCGCGTTCGTCATCGGCTTCACGGTTGTGTTCGTGGCGCTGGGCGCCTCGGCGAGCGCGGTGGGAAGCTTCCTGCTGACGCGGCGAACCATCTTCAACATTGTGGCGGGAGTCATCATTATCGTTTTCGGGTTGCACCTCACCGGCTTGGTTCGCATCCCCTTTCTCTACCGCAGCGCCAGCATTCAGACGGGCGGGACGCAGCGCGGGTCGACCGGCGCCTTCTTTCTGGGATTCGCCTTCGCCTTTGGCTGGACGCCGTGCATCGGGCCCATCCTGGCCGGCATCCTGGCGCTGGCGGCCACGCGCGATACGCTTCTGCAGGGCATGCTTCTGTTGGCGGTGTATTCCGCCGGTCTGGCCATCCCGTTCCTGCTCACCAGCCTGGGTCTTAGCCAGTTCTTGAAGTTTTACGGGCGCTTTCGCCGGCACTTGCACGCCGTCGAGGTGGGCTCCGGTATCCTCTTGATTGCTTTGGGAGTTTTGATTGCTTTCAACAAGTTCACCGTGCTCTCGGGTTACCTCTCTTTTCTGAACCGGTTTACACTATAGGGAGGGGCGCTATCAGGCTGTGTGAAAACTCGTGATTGGTGGCCAGAGCGTGGATCCCCGCCTACGCGGGGATGACGCCGCTGGGGGATGAGTCGACGTCATTCCCGCGAAGGCGGGAATCCATGCGTTTTCACACCGACTCGATTTGCCGATGCCTGCGGGGGAAATTTCGAGGTAATACTTGCACCCTATTCTTATCAAGATCGGCGGATTCCAGCTCCCGACGTACGGTCTGCTGCTGGCGCTGGCGCTGCTGACGGCCATTGTCACGGCAGATCGCCTGGGCCGGCGAGAGGGATTTGACGGAAATCGCATGCTCGACTTCAGCACCTGGATCATTCTTGTTGGGCTGCTGGGCGCCAAGGTGCTGATGATCATCAGCGACTGGAGTTACTATCGCCAAAACCCAGGGGAGATTTTTAGCTGGAGCACGCTGGAAGCTGGCGGCGTATTTTACGGCGGTTTTATCGCTTCGGCGTTTTTCGCCGTGTGGTACGTGCGCACGTATCACCTGCCGGCGCTCAAGATGTTCGATATCTACGCGCCCGCCGTGGCACTGGCGCAGAGCGTGGGGCGCCTCGGGTGCTTCTCGGCCGGATGCGATTACGGAACACGTACTCAATCGTTTTTGGGCGTGGTTTTCACGAACCCGTACAGTCATGACGTTACGGGCGTGCCACTCAACACCAGGATCCATCCGACGCAGCTTTACGAGTCACTGGCGACGCTGGTGATTGGTCTCATCCTGCTGTGGCGCTACCGTCATAAGAAGAAGGACGGCGAGATTTTTCTGATTTATCTCACGCTTTACGCGGTGGCGCGATTTTTTCTGGAGTTTCTGCGAGGTGACGAAGACCGCGGATTCGTATTTCACCACCTGCTCTCCACTTCACAGTTCGTCGCCATCCTGGCGCTGATGGTGGCGGGAGGGCTGTGGTCTTACCTGCGGCGCCAGCCGGAAGCAGTCCGGGTGGCGGCGGCGCCTGCACCGGGTAGCGTGAGGAAGCGGGCGGTCGCGAGCGGGGTGACGGTGCCGCGGGCCGGGAGGGACTGAGACGCGAGGGCCTCATTCGCTGAGTCGAGACTGCCGATAGGTATATGAATGGGACAAAGATGATCGGCGGCAGGCAGCGGCCTTTCGGTTGTAGCGCGGCGATCATTATTTGCCGATCAGGCGGGGAGTTGAGATGACGAAAAGAATTCAGGTTGTGTCCGGGGCCGTGCTGGCGGTCGCGGTGGCCATTGGCTTCTATTTTTTCAATGCGCGTTGGCTCTCGCCGGCGCCGCGCCAGGTGAAAGCGGCGGTTAATTACCCAATAGCCCCCGACTTTTCCGTGACTGACATCAATGGCGCGCGTCTCGCCCTGGCCGATTACAAAGGCAAGGTGGTGCTGCTCGACTTTTGGGCCACCTGGTGCGGACCGTGCCGTATCGAGATCCCGTGGTTTGTTCAGCTACAGCAGAAGTACCGGGACCAGGGCTTTGAGGTGGTGGGAGTAGCAATGGAAGACACGCCGGAAGCCGTGAACGAGTTTTATCAACAGTTTCACTTGAACTACCCCGTAGCACTGGGCGACTCTCAGGTTGCCGCTCGCTATGGTGGAATTGGCGGTCTTCCCACCTCGTTTTTGATCGGTCGCGACGGCCGGGTTTACAGCGAGCACACCGGCACCACCAGTTCAGAGGTCTTCGAGGGCGAAATCCAGCAACTGCTGTCCGGGAAACCGGGAGTTGAACTGGCAAGCTTCAGCCCCGTCGGCGACCCTCAGGAGATCGATATCGGGACACCGGAGGAGGCGAACCCCGACGTGCCCGGTGTTGACATCTCGAAGCTGAGCCCTGCCGAACTCGCGGATTTCAAGAAGCAGCTTGACCAGACGAAGTGTAGTTGCGGCTGCAAATTCACCGTGCTGCAGTGCCGCAAGGTGGATACAGCGTGCTCCACCAGCCGCCAGATGGCACGCGAGGCGCTCAAGCAGTTCCAAGCGTCAAAGGGCAAGGACGTTAAACCCGCAACGTAATCGGCAAGTGGCAGAGCCACTCTTGCCTGTGCAGAAAGGAACCCAAGGCAAGCAACATGAAGCTCCTGTTTCGAAACTTGGTTCTGAGTTGCATTCTCACTGCCTGGTTCGCGTGCGCGCTTTCGATGGCTCAGGCCCCACCCACACCCGTTGTGACCGGGCACCTGGTGCTCAATACCGACGCGGCACACGCTGGGTCCTCGGTGAAGGCGGCCGTTGTTGCGGAGGTCGCTCCGGGCTATCACATTAATGATCACGTACCCTCCCTCGACTATCTGATTCCTACCGAGCTGAAGCTTGAAGCGGCGGAGCCCTTGAGTCTAGGCTCCATCTCGTACCCGAAGGGTAGCCCTCAAAAGTTTTCCTTTCTCGATACGCCTATTTCGGTCTATCAAGGCAAGCTGCTGGTGGGGGCGGCGTTGAAAGTGGCGGCGGGCGCGAAACCCGGCGAATATACACTGAAAGGCACTCTGCACTATCAGGCCTGCAATGACCACGCTTGCCTGGCGCCTACCAACCTTGCGGTCGCCGTGACGGTGAACATTGTTCCGCGCAGCGAGCCCGTGAAGCACGTCAACTCGGATGTCTTCAGCGCCATCAAGTTCAACTGACGCGAGGCCCGTTGCCAGGATCGGTTTGGTGTCAGACACTCACGGCCTGTATGATCCGCGCCTGGCGCAAGCGCTTCATGGCAGTGACGTCATCTTGCACGCAGGCGACGTCGGTTCGCCGGAAGTGCTCGACCAACTTCGCTTGATCGCTCCGGTTCACGCGGTGCGGGGCAACGTGGATGGACCGAACGAAGGTTGGCCGCCGTCGCTGACAATCACGCTAGGCGGAGTGACGATTCACGTGGTGCATATCCTGACCGCGGCGCAATCTGATCTCTCGAAGTGGGCGCATTCAACTCCGACTTCGGCAAAACTGCCGATGCCCGCTGAGCGCCTGCTCTGCGCCTTTGATCCCGCTGTCGAGGTTGTCATCTTCGGACACAGTCACTCGCCTTGCCTGTTTTCGATGGGGGGTGTGATGTGGGTGAATCCCGGAAGCGCCGGTCCCAGGCGTTTCAAGCTGCCGCGCACTTGCGCGCGGCTCGAGATCACCGGCAACAGCATCGCAGCGAGCGTTCGTTCGCTTGACGGTCGCACTCAGGGGTTGCCGGAAAGAATTGAAGTGAGGCGCAAGGAGGCTGCGCGATGACGCTCAAGAAGATCAAAAGGGCGCTGAAGATCATCGCCACCGTTGCCGCGGTAGCGTTGGTGGTTATCGAACAGTTGGAGAAGCGTTAAGAGACTTCGCGAAAAGCCAAGCTCCAAGAGGTACTTTCAGAGGAGTCGTTTTCGAACCTGCTTTGCTTCGGGAGATTGCGGCGGCCCGACAAGTCCCAGCGCGTGCCGCAGGCGAGCGCGGCACAGGTCGCGGCCCAGGAGTTCCATCGCATCAAACAGTGGTACGGAAACCGGACTGCCGCTAATCGCGATGAAGAACGGCCGCAGAAAATCCCGATACTTCACGTCCATAGCTGTGGCAAGCGCTTTGAGCATTTCCTCAATCTCGGCCTTAGTCCACTCTTTCACTTCTTCAACCCGGGCGAGCGCGACTTCGAGAGCAACGGCGACCGCATCCCGTTCGAGCTTCCCATCCAGCAACTGATCCAGGGTGATCTCGACGACACCCGAGAAGAACGGCGCCGTCAATGCGCCGAGGTCGCCGAGAACCGAAATTCGCGAGCGCACCAGCGGCACAAGGCGCATCAGATATTCTTCATTCAGGGCCCACTGACGAACACGCCGGGCGAATTCTTCGTCGCTCAGGGCCTCGCGAATCCAGCGTCCGTTGAGCCACTGCAGCTTCTGCAAATCGAAGACGGGTCCGCCCAAGGAGACGCGTTCGAGGCTGAACTGCTCCACCATCTCCTGAAGGGTGAACTTCTCCTCGCCGCTTGGCATAGACCACGCCATCAGCCCGAGATAATTGAGCAAAGCTTCGGGAAGGAAGCCCATGCGTTCGTAAAACAGCAGGCTCGTGGGATTCTTGCGCTTGCTCAGCTTGCTCTTGTCAGGATTGCGCAGCAGCGGAAGATGACACAGCACCGGCATCTCCCAGCCGAAGTATTCGTATAGCAGCTTGTGCTTCGGCGCGGAGTTGATCCATTCTTCTCCGCGCAGGATGTGGGAAATCTCCATCAAATGATCGTCGACCACGTTGGCCAGGTGATAGGTGGGCATGCCATCAGCTTTCAGGAGCACCTGCATGTCAACCGTGTCCCAGCCGATCACGATGTCGCCGCGCAGTAGGTCCTTGATGACGCATGATCCTTCTGCGGGCACTTTCATGCGGATCACGAAGGGCTCTTGCGCGGCTAGCTTCGCCTTAACCTCGGACTCCGGCAGTCGCAGGCAAAGGCCGTCGTAACCGGGACGCTGCCCTGCGGCTCTCTGAGCTTGCCGCATCTGCTCGAGACGTTCCGGTGTGCAGAAGCAGCGAAACGCATGGCCATTTTCTACGAGCTCCGCTGCGTACTTGGCGTAAATCGCACTACGTTCGCTCTGGCGATAGGGCCCGTGAGGACCACCGACTTCGGGGCCTTCGTCCCAGGTCAATCCGAGCCAGTGAAAGCTGCGCAGAATGGCGCCTTCGGACTGCGCGGTGCTGCGTGCGGTGTCCGTGTCCTCGATGCGCAGAATGAAATCGCCGCCATGCCTCTTGGCAAAGCAATAGTTGAACAGGGCGATGTAGGCAGTCCCCACATGAGGATCACCGGTTGGCGAAGGAGCAATGCGCGTTCGAACTCTTGAGAGTGCCATAGGTGGGTGCTTGTGGCGTTTGTGACTGGGCCCTACGGGCCACGCCGATGAGCGGCGAATCCCAGCCAAGAGCGTTCACTTCATGGATCGGCGCAAAGCGCGGTTGCTTGCAGGCAAATCGGCGAGAGAGGCGAGGCGGTAAGGGCCAGGCTAACTATGAGCGCTGGTTTACACCCTCACCGCCTCTGGCAGCGCCGCTAGAAGGAGAAAAACTAGCGGACGCCATTTGCCCCCTACTAATGCATCGGCAATTCGCCGGGCAGGCTTGAGCCTCCTTATCTGACGGTTTGTGGCCGGCTTCGTACCAAATGCAAAAGCCGAACGCCCCACGCGTCGCGGTTTCGGTCTACGCTCTGCGGCTCCGCAAGGTCAATTGACAGTGGCCTCCAGGGAAAAGCGGCTGACGCGAAAAGGCTCTATCGCCGGCGGAGCAGAGTTGGCAACGATCATTTCGGCGATCAGTCGGGCCGTGATTGGCGCCAGCAAGATACCGTTCCGGAAGTGTCCGGTGGCGAGCGTGAGCCTTTGAACCGCGCAACGGCCGAGCACCGGCAAGTGGTCGGCGGTGTCGGGCCGCAGTCCGGCCCAGGCGCGGCAAAAACGCGCCTCGCTAAGGAGCGGCGCGAGACTGAGAGCCGCTTGAAGGATGGACGACATACCCTCAGCCGTCACGGCCTTCTCAAAACCTACGTACTCAGCGGTGGTGCCCACCACAACTTTGTTGGCGGCGCGCGGTACGAGATAGTAATGTCCGGCTCGGACCACCATCGGAAGCGGCGAGTTCAGCTCAAACTCCAGCATCTGTCCGCGGCAGGGCACGGTAGGAATCTCAACGCCCGCCGGTGCCGCGAGTGCTCCAGACCAGCATCCCGCCGCCAGCACGAACTCGCCCGCGCAGACTCGTTCGCCTGCGGCCTCGATGCTTTCGAGCCGGCCCTTGTGCACAGCCAGAGTTCCCACCGCTCGTCTGGCGTGAAATACCACTCCCCGGCGCCGAGCCGCTTCGATCACGGCCCGGGTCAGGCGCTCGTTATCCACCCAGTGGTCGGCGGGGAGGAATTGTGCGCCGAGGACAGGTTCGCTCAAACCTGCCACTCGCTGGCCGAGGTCGGCGAAGGGCAGGCGCTCGATCGGAAACCTGGAAATCCCCGGAGTCTCCGCGGACGGCTGACGCCTCTCGCCCGGTTGACGGGTGCGAATCTCTTCCAACTCGCCTGCTTGCTGTTCGTCCAAAGCCACCAGCAGAGTTCCGTCGCGCCGGTAGCCCACGTCTTGTCCGCTCACGTCTTCGATCTCAGACACGAATTCCGGGTAGAGACTGTGGCTCTCCCAGGAGAGCGCGGAGAAGGCCTCTGATTCGGTCTTCTCACCCTGAGGAGCAATCATTCCGGCGGCCGCACTCGACGCTTCACCTCCGGGCTCACCTCGATCGTAGACCGAGACCTTTAGGCCAACCTCGGCTAGCCGCACGGCAATGGAGCTTCCCACAATTCCGCCGCCGATAACGACCACATCTGGGTTGCGTTGCGCTTGTGGTTTCATGTTCGGAGCCGCAGTTTCATGGTATACTGTTGTTTCACATTGAGACAACCGAGGTTTAAGTCATGGCACGCGCGTGCGAACTCTGCGGGAAATCAGCCCACTTCGGAAACCGGATCAGTCACGCCCACAACGTCACCAAGCGCCGTTGGGAACCGAATTTGCGCCGCGTGCGAGCCGTCATCAACGGCGCCACGCGCACCATTCTCGCCTGCACCGCCTGCATCCGCGCCGGCAAAGTGACCAAGTAAGTCGAAGATTCCTTTCGCCAAGCTATGGGCACGTTTGAATATCACCTCGGCGAGTTCGCCTGTGAAAGTGTGCCCTTGGCGCACATCGCCGAGCAATTTGGCACCCCCGCCTATGTCTACAGCAAGCTTGCCATCCTGACGAACTTTGGCCGCGTCGCGCAGCCGCTCGAAGCTATCGGCGGGCTCGCCTGCTACTCCGTCAAAGCCAATTCCAATCTGGCCATACTGAAGCTCTTGGCCCAAGCTGGCGCGGGCTTTGACATCGTTTCCGGCGGCGAACTTGTTCGAGTCCGACGCGCCGGCGCGTCGCCCCACCGCATCGTGTTCTCGGGCGTCGGTAAGACCGGCGATGAAGTAGACGCGGCACTCGAGGCTGGGATTCTCATGCTCAATGTCGAGTCCGCGGGCGAGCTCGATCTTATCGAGAGTAGGGCTCGGTCGCGGGGCGCCGCTCGCGCGCCGGTGGCGATTCGCATCAATCCGGACGTGGAAGCGGACACGCACCCTTACATTTCGACGGGCCGCACCATCCACAAATTCGGGGTGCCCAAAGACGAAGCTTTGGCGCTCTACCGGCGGGCGGCGGCATCGCTGCACTTGGAGGTGCGCGGGTTAGCGTGCCACATCGGATCGCAGATTTTAGACGTGGATCCGTTTCTGCGCGCCGCCGACGAAGTTCTGGCCCTGGCCGCCGAGCTACGCTCGCAAGGGATCAGCCCGCAGTATATTGACCTGGGCGGTGGCTTCGGCGTGGCGTATAGCGACGAAGACCCGTTTGCCTTTGGGCGGCTCTTTGAGGGGCTAGCGACGCGGTTCGCCAACAGCGGCTTCCGTCTCATTCTCGAACCCGGCCGTTCGGTGGTAGGCGACGCCGGCGTGCTGCTGATGCGCGTCCTCTACATCAAGGAAAACCAGCAGAAGCGGTTCGTAGTCGTCGATGGCGGTATGAATGACCTCATTCGACCCGCGCTCTACGGCTCCTATCACGAGATTCTGCCCGTCGAGCGGCGTGAAGGGCCCATGGAGTCTGCCGACGTAGTGGGGCCGCTCTGTGAGACGGGTGATTTCCTGGCTCGCGAGCGCCAGATGCCGCAGCTCAAGCCCGGTGATCTGCTGGTGCTGCTCGGTGCCGGCGCGTATGGCTATGTTCTGGCCTCGAACTACAACAGCCGGCCGCGGCCGGCCGAGATTTTGGTCGACGGAGATGAAGCGCGGCTAATCCGCCGGCGTGAGAGCTTGGACGATCTCATGGCCGGCGAGTCGGGATTGGCATAGGACTCCGCGACTGCTACTGTGTTGAATCAAAAATCCAAAATCGACAATCCAAAATTGGCTCACCGCTCGCCCCACTTCAGCTTCTGACGCAAGACTTCAAAATAGTTCTTGCTGGAGGGCTGCACGATCTCGACCGTCTTTGTAGACTTGCGGATCCGCACGCGGTCTTCGCCGTGAACTTCCATCCCTACCTGCCCATCCACCGTAAAGTACGCAGGCTCACCCTCGCTCTTCACCGCCACTTCTATGGTGGTTGTGTCGGACAGAACAATGGGGCGGTTGGTAAGAGTGTGAGCGCAGATCGGGGTGATGATGAACGCGCCCACGCTCGGGGCCACTACGGGTCCTCCCGCCGCGAGTGAGTAAGCCGTCGAGCCCGTTGGCGTAGAAACGATAAGTCCGTCGGACTTGTAAGTGGAGATGAAAAGTCCATCGACCCAAACGTCGAAATCCAACACGCGGGCGATTGCCGCCTTGTTCAGCACCACGTCGTTGAGAGCCAGAAATGAAGCGGCACAACATTCGTTGCGGACTACCTCGGCTTCGATCTGAACGCGCGATTCCGTGCGATAACTGCCTTTGAGTACGGCCTCGAGCGCCGGATAGAGCTCGTCGCGAGTCACCACCGTGAGGAATCCGAGCCCGCCAAGGTTCATGGCCAGGATCGGAACCGGCCTTCCCTCCAGAGCGCGCGCGGTGGCCAGGAAGGTGCCGTCGCCGCCGAGCACGATGGCGAGGTCTACACGTGAGCCCAGCTCGTCGCGAGTCAATCCTTCGGCGCCGCTTGCGACACTGACGGCTGTCTCCTTGTCGAAGAGCACCTCCACACCGCGCCGTTGCAGCCACGCGATGAGAGGCGGCACAATCTCGCGGACTTCGATCTTGTTCGGCTTCGAGGTGATGCCAACGAGCTTGATCTGCATCGGTGCGATTATGCCATTCGTTCAGCCTCGTTCCAAATTGCAGGAGGAGCGTCTGACGAAACCCGGTTACTATTGCGGCGATTGTGGCAATTCTGTGTTCTTTCCGGTCCATCCTGGGCCCCGCAGCGCCCTGCCTGCTTTGGCGGTGGTCAATTGGCCGTGATCGAATTCAAGCTGGCCATTCACGAAGACATAGTCCACCCCCTCTGAGAGCGACGCCGGATGTTCGTAGGTGGCGGTGTCGCGAATGGTCGCCGGGTCGAAGACCGTGACATCAGCATAGAAGCCCGGACGCAACAGGCCGCGCTCGTAAAGGTGCTCACGCTCGGCGGGCAACGACGTGATCTTGCGTACCGCCTGCTCCAGCGGCATCAGGTGATGGTCACGCACCCAGTACCCGAGAAATCGCGGCATCGAGCCGAACGCGCGCGGGTGAGTGTGCGGTTCGAAGAGCGGGCCATCGAGCGACATCTCGTTTGCGTCAAGACCGATGCTCGTAAAGGGCTGGCGCAGACCATATTCCAGGTCCTGGTCGCTGGCGATAAAGTAGAGAGCGCCGGTCTGGGCGTTATCAGCAAGTACGAAATCAAAGAGCGCCTCCAACGGCTCTTTATGCTCCATGCGCGCCATCTCGGCTACCCTCATGCCGTCGTACTTCTTCAGGGCGGGATTAAAGACGCCGGAAATCTCCACGCCTGCGGCGCCCCCGCTGTCGTAGTAGAGGTTTTCCCAATCGGGATGGTCGGAAGCCATCTCCAACTTGATCCTTTTGCGGACGGCAGGATCGCGCAGCCGCTCCAGCAGTTTTGCCGGACCGCCGTCGGCCACCCAGGGCGGCAGGCACGAGGCCAAAGCCGTAGCGCCGGCGACATAAGGGTACATGTCCGCAGCGACGTTCAGACCGCCGGCGCGTTCTGCTTCGATGCGTGCGACGACCTTCGGCATCGAGCCCCAGCGCGATTTACCGCTGACCTTCAGGTGAAAGATCTCAACCGGCAGGCCCGCCTCATGCCCGATGCGAAAAGCCTCGTCAAGCGCTGCCATCTCGCCTTGACCTTCGCTGCGCATGTGGGTGGCGTAAATGCCGCCGTACCGCGCCGCTACCTGCGCGAGCGCGATGAGCTCATCAGTCTTTGCATATTGGCCGGGCGGATAGATGAGCGCGGTCGAAAGGCCCATCGCGCCTTGGCGCATGGCTTGCTCCACGAGACCCTTCATCCGGTCGAGCTCTTCGGCGGTTGGGGCACGATCTACATCGCCCAGAACGGCCTCGCGCACCTGCGCTGCGCCTACATAGGTTCCGAGGTTCAAAGGCGTGCCGTCATGCTCGAGACGCGTGAAGTAGCCGTCGAGATCGTTCCAGTCCACCTTCAGGTGGTAGTGAGTAAGAAACGGCTGGATGGGAAGCAGGGTCAATTCGTCCTGGGGAGCGATCGACCCGCCCTCGCCCGTAATCTCGCTGGTGATGCCTTGAGAGAGCTTGCTGAGCGACCGGTTGTCAATCAGCAGTGAGGTTTCGGACTGGCCCAGCATATCGATGAATCCAGGTGCCACGACCAGTCCGCCCGCATCAATCACGCGCCGCGCCTGGGCGCCATCGAGCTTGCCGATGGCGGCGACGTGGTCGCCGCGAATGCCTACGTCAGCCGCGAACCAGGGATTGCCGGTGCCGTCGATGATGCGGCCGTTCTTGATGATCACATCGTAGAGCGGGGCGGCAGCCGCGTCGCTGGCCAGATATGCGTCTGCGGCGATCTCCCCCAGAGCTTGGCCCACAATGCGGGTCACAGAATCCATGTCGAGCGGCACAGCCACACGGTTGGCATAAACGGCAAAGGCCATATGCTCGCCCGAGGGCGTCGTGAAGTAGCCAGCCAGGCCCTTGCCGGTCACCATGAGGTTGCGATTCAGCGGGTCCTCGGCGGTGTAGGTGCCGGTCTTGGCGAAAATCTTGCCGGCCGCGGGCGAGGTCGTCTGAATATTCCACAGCGTGCCGTCATGGCCCAGGACCGGCAGAGCCTTGAAGAACGAGGGAAAGTCGGGCCGGCGCGCCATCATTGCCAGGTAATGGACCATAAAGTCCGGCGTGAAGAAAGCAGCCTGCGAACCTCCCGCGCCGTCGCCCTGAGATGCCTGAGTGAGGTCAAGGCCCGCACCTTCGAGCCATTGGTGCTCGCGGTCAAAGCCCCCGGCGGCAGGGTCCTTTGAGTCATGCGCGAGTACGGCTCCTAACAGAAAAGGAATGAGGCTCGCATGCAGATTCTGGCTCACTTTAAGTGTGACCTTGATCTCCTCAGAGAGTGGGGGTGAGACGTGTTCTGCCACCAGATTCTCCGCGGTGTAAGCGCTCGCAATTTTCTTGAAGTCCGGAGTTGCTGTGACCGTGCTGCTGGCGCTGGTGAGCCCGATTCCCTCCTCGGCCAGAGTCTGGGCGAAGGCAATTTCAGCAAAGCGGCTGGGTTGAGGCACGTCGTAGTTGAAAAGGATTGACGGTTTGCCGAGAGGAACGGTCCCAGTGATGGTCACGGTGCGCTTGCCGTCGGCCGAGGCTGTGTCGCTGGCAAAGTTGATGTCGGGTTTTGAATCCGGCGCTCCTGTGGTCGCTTGATTGATGAACTTAGCGTACGCCGTGGCCGGAGAGATCTGGAGTTTCACCGGCGCTCCGGCGGCGGCGCCAGGCGCAAGGGTCACGTCGATGATGTTGTCATTCACCACGATGGGCGACACGATGGCGCCTGTGCCGAGCTCGGCTTCGCCTTCGGGGAAGAGAGTGGCGTCCACCAGCACACGGCCGTCGATGCGCTTGACGCCGCGCGCCGCCACCTGATGAGCCAGTTCGCGAAGCACGGCCAGCGGATCTCCCGGCACGGCTCGAGTGTCATAGCTCCCGCCGTAACAGTGATCCTCATTCTCGAACGCCAGCGTGCCGTCCGGCTGGATGCGGCCCGAGAGATTCGGGTCGCCGCTCGCCACCAGCACCAAGTCGCCGCGCAAGGTGCCGTCCGGCTGCAGCGGACCAGAGCGATACACGCGTGTATGAAACCGATAATCGGCCCCGAGCAAGGCTAAGGCAGTGCCCTCCGTTAGGAGCTTCGTGGTGGAAGCAGGAGTAAAGAGTTCTTCGGGATTAAGGGTGAATACCGGCTTCTGCCTGTCGAGCGAGTAGAACTCTATGCCGAACGTTGCGTGCTTGAATTCGGGACGGCCGGTCACTTGGCGAAGGCGTTCGGCGAGAGAAAGCGGCTGGGCCTGCGCGGTGCTGGATTGTGCGCTTGTGGCACGGAAAGCAGTATGTGCAAGTGCAGCGGACCCCTCCAATAGGACGGCCGCAAGCATTGCTAATACCGTAGGCCCGGCTCGGCGGCCAAGTCGGCGGCCCTTCCCTGCCAGGAGCGATTCGACCATCCCTAGCCTCCTTGTCCACACGTCGTAAGGCCGGTAGTGTTACAGTTTGGAATTCGTTACCGACCACCGCTTCGTCGCGGTCTGCCAGTTTACACCGCAATCCGTTGATAGCGCGGTTTTGCTTTGAGGCCGGCGGGCTCAAGCAATCGAAGTTCCAGAACGCGAGCGCCGTTCAATGCAAAATTTCTCATTAATCCCAATCTTCTCGCCTGCCGAGGGCCACATAACCCGCCAAACCATTCATTCCTTTAAGCATTCCGGGGTGCTACTGGCATTTCTCACAATTCTCACCTCAAGCCTCACGGTTTTCCGGTCAAACGCCGCACATAACTCCGTACGCTGTTCATAAATTTGGACATTCCGGCCTGCCACGCGTTTTTGCCGGGCTTGACAAACTGGACGGTTACATTATCACAAGAGTTACGGTTACACTTCTCAAAGTTACGGTTACACTTCTCAGTTTCAGCGCCACTTTCGCCGGGCAGAGCCTGATTGCGGTCGAAGGTAGCGTCTGGGCCGCTCGGCGGAACCGCGTCCGGAGTGGGGCTTGACGTTGCAGAATGCCGCGGTCCGTCTGACGCCTGCCACGGCCTCCGTCCCTTGCGGCGAATGGTGACCGCCACGTAGAAGGGACGCCGATTAGGACGGCGGGCATTTAGAAAACTTCGGGCTTCAAATGGCAGATCGAGCTGAGGCTCCCCCGGAGACCCGAAGTCATCTGGCCCGGAGCCTGCAAAAAGCTTATCCGGAAACCCTGGGAGCGCGGGCGTCCCCCCCGCTCTTTCGACGCCATCTGCAGTCGATCCGGCTTTACCGGAAGTGGTACTGCGTAAAAGCGGGCGGGACGCCCGCGCTCCCAGGGTTTCCGCACGGGTCTCTAGCAGCTTCGTGTGGGTGGCCGCAGGACGGCCCGGCCGCACCCAAATGGTCACGGTCACCAGTCCTCCGGGGCGCTGCAACGGCATGCGCCAGGGCGGAGGCAGTTGACCCTTCCGCGCAGCGACCCTAAAACGTGCCGTGCGCACCCGATTCTCCATCCGCCGCTTCACCCGCCAAACGAAAGCGGCCGCCGCGAGCACCAAGTCCACCTCCGAGGGTTCTGGCGCCACAGCCTTATGCAGATTGGCATAGAGACGCGCAAAGTCGAGCTGCACGCGCAAGGGTGCGCGGGCCAGCGTCTCGAGCGAACGCGCCAATCGGCCGCCATCCCGCAGTCCGTTCAGCAGTTCGCGCTGCCTGGTCTTCGACATACTTTGCAAGCCAATGGATTTAGGGGCATTGGCTCGATTCGCAGCCAGCAATGCCGGGGTACGTTCTGGCGATTTGCGCAGGGACATGTCGGTCAGTTCTCGGTTTTCGGTCGTCGGTTTTCGGTGTTCGGGCCCCGTTTCGAAACAGTACGTCCAAGTCCTCGGCCCCCGACGACCGACCAACCGACTACCAACAACCAAACCTAACAGGTCGAAATGGGACGTTGGGTAAAGTTGGGACAATTTCGAATGTTTATTTTGAGCTGTGTTTTGAAGAGGTTAGCCTGTGAATTTCGGCTGGAATCGAACCAAGGCGGCCCGAGTGAGCAAAATCTGTACACAATCAGGAATGGACCTTGCTTCTCGAGGGTAACGCATACGCGCCGGGTTTAGCGGCGGCGTTCAGCGCGGACCTCGCCGAGCGCTTCATCGACGATGCGCTGGATTTCGTCCGGGTCGGCATCGGCGTTGCGGTGCGCTGAAACACGCGCCAGCGGACGGCCTCCTCGATGAATTTCGAGAGATCACCCTTTTTCATGCCCTGAGCGCCGAGAAAGGTGCGCAGGGTGAGGTCGGTGTCCTTCGAGACCTTGATGTTCCAGCGGACGGCTTCCTCTTCCATTTGGCACCTATACGCTATTGCCTCCGGCTGGTGATTCATCATATCATCAATTGATGCCCAAGCGCGAAGGATCAAATTCAGTTGGCGAACTCGCAGTGAAGGCGGTGCGGCCAGGATTGAGATTGCGCGAGGTTGCTTCGGCCGTTACCACCGCCATTCACATCCCGAGAGAAACCTGGACTCTTCTTCGTGCTGTGGCCTTTCAGCGGGCCCAAGATCAAGGCGGGAGGGCGTCGGTTAGCAAGCTGGTCGCCGAACTCGTCGAACGACATCGACGAGAACTAGAGCGCGAAATTAAGTGACCATGCAACAGGCAGCGTTATTCGATTCAGCCACTACCGCATGTAACGGCTTCAGGGATCCTGCCTTCGTCAGGAACAGGGACCTGCCTATCCACCGGTGGGTCCCGTGGATAGCGGGCTTTTCCGCTCAATTCGTGGATGACTGTCTCGCGAAATATTTGCCGGCAAATGGCAAGACGGTTCGGTGGGTTTTAGACCCCTTCGCAGGCGTGGGCACAACGCTTGTTCAGGCTTATACCCGCGGGTTCAATGTTGTCGGTTTCGAGATAAATCCCTACGCGGCCTTGGCGTCCAAGACGAAGCTGCAGGCGGCGAGGATTAATTCTTCAACCCTGCGAGCTCAGATTGCCGGATTCCAGAAGTTTATGGGGCGGCAGGCAGTTCCGAGCAATGGCCACCCGCACTCCACGCCTCCCGAAGGCTTCTCAGGGCGAACGGAGTTGTTTAGTCCTATGGTTGAGCGGAAAGTTCTTTTTGCGTTGGACTACATCAACGCGATTCAAGTGCCAGCCATACGCGACCTTTTTCGGCTTGCCCTTGGCTCCGTCATGGTGAGTTTTTCTAACTACTCGTACGAACCCAGCCTCACTAGACGATGTGCAGTTGACAAAGACCCCATCAAAGACGCTGATGTGGGCACACACATTTCCCTTAAGCTGAAATTGATGGCAGACGATGTCGAGTGGCTCCAACGCGAGCTCAAAAACCTGGGCCGTCGGCCGCTTGGCAAGGTCTATACCGTAACTTTCTTTTCGGCGGAGGAAATGTTGGGCCCCGAGGGTTCTGTGGATCTGGCCGTAACATCGCCACCCTACCTCAACAATTATCACTATCCCCGCAACACGAGGCCGCAACTCCATTGGCTCGGGTTCGCTTCCGGCCCAGGCTATCAAGGCGCTCGAGAGACCAGCAGTTTTGGCAAATTCTGGCAAACTGTCCGGGAACACGAACCTGTGGGTCTGGGCTTTGATCTGCCCGAGCTAACGGAAATCATCGGGCAAATCCGCGGACGCAACACGGAAAAGGGATCGTACGGCGGTCCTGGCTGGGCGAATTACGTCGCTACGTACTTCAACGATACCCGGCAGTTCTGCGAAATTCTTGCCAAGCTGCTCAAACCGAACGCCGCGGCCGTGATTGTCCTCGGGAACAGCATCATTCAGGGCGTCGAAGTCAAAACCGACTATCTCTTTGGTAAGATTGCCGAGCTTTGCGGCCTCACCTTCGAAGACACCGTCTTGCTTAGGGAAAAGCGCACCGGAACAAGCATCATTCAGTCTTCCGTGCGGGTGGACAAAGCCGCTCACAAGACTGTTCTCTATGAGTCGGCCATTGTACTTAGGAGAAAGCAGGGCACGGTATGAAGCTTTCCTTCTTACCAGGCAAACTCTTCCTAGACTCTGCCGATGACGGTTCTTTGCGGCTCACCTTGGACGGGCAGGAGATACTCCACACGCGGTCGGAGCGGACGGCCCTAGCGAGGTTCAACGCCCTGCGTCGTGAACTGGAGCAGCGATTTCCGGCCCAGGAACTATCGGACGAGCAAAAGGCCGAAATATTCAGGCAGATGATGAAGGATTCACTGGTGCAGCACAACAGTCTGGGAGGCCGAAAGAAGAAGACGACAGCGGGAGGCACCAGGACATTTGGCGGCTAGGCGTCGCCCGCCGACGTGCACAAGCTTATTTCTGTTTCAGTTGTAAGTAGAACTGATCCACGATCTCGTTAACTGACCTGTAAATGTGGTGCGCTATAAAGTGCGCCTCGACGTTGCTGAGGATCTCAGCTTCGGACTTGCCCTCAGGCGATGGGCCTGCCCAAGTACGACCGGGGTGGAGGGTATCCCATACCGACTTCTTATTTTGGCGTGTGCTCGCGAAGTCGCCGTGTTTCCCGATACCCAAACCATTCCAGAGCGGGTTAAAGAAGCTTCTGAGGTACCCCTCGGCGGCATTCTGGAAGCCGCTTTGTACGACCAAGTGGCGACAGCGAAAGTCATCTACCCTGAGGTTTTTAGCCTTGGCTATAGAGCTACGATGCTCCTTGAGGCGTCCGAACAGCTTGTCTCCTTGATCCCAGGGTAGTCCTGCTTGCGGGTCCTTTGGATCGGCCTTGCCTATGTAGATGGGATGTTCAGTTCTGCAGATTGGCCCATAAGGTGAAAAGTCACCCCTGTAATAGAGTGCGTAGACGCCGCTTCCATAAAACACCTTGAGAGAGCCAAGCGCCAGGGTCTCCTGCGCTACGAGGGCCATCGCGACGAAGAGCCCCGTAATCCGTGGGTCGCTCGGATAAAAAACGTGCTGCGGGCGCGTGATCGGATCGAGCTGCTGGACGAGACGGTCAACCTCATCGCTTGCCTGCCTGGCCTCACGCAAAGCAGCCCTTGCCTTGCGGTCCGGCAGGCCAGCCGCGGCCTCTTGGGTGAGTTCACTGATGAGCTCACGAAGTCGGGCGTACCGCGAAATCTTTGAAGTCATCAGCGCGGTTGGTCATCCGGTTGTCAGGAGTCGGCCTCCGGCAAGAGGAGAAGCCCTTTTTGCCTCACGAACGGGTGCGGCGCCTTAAGTTTCCGGGTCTTCGTCTTCGCTTGACGATGGTTTTAGAACGTTCGGATCAACTTGTTTGCCCTGCAAGAAATGGCGGCAGGCCTCGAGCAATTCTTCGCGCGTCTTGACCGTGTTTGGCCCGCATTTTTCGGCCCAGGAGCGCCCAGGGTGGACGGTGTCCCAGAACGAGCGCTGCTGCTCATAGCGCCCCTTTCCCGGATCATGATTGCCGAAGCCGTCGAGCAGTTTATTCCAAACCGGGGAAAACATCTCGATTAACATCGACTCGCCAAGGGGAATCCAGATATCATCAACCGCGATGTACCGGCAGCGAAAATGATCCACCTTCAAAGTGGACTGCGCGTCTCGAATTGAGTCGGCATGCTCGCTCAACCGGTTGTAAAGAACCATTCCGGGAGTCGCACCAAGACCAAAGCCCCCTTTACGTGCCCCCGCAGGCACAGCCTTTCCGATATAAATCGGCCTTTCTGCAAGGCCACGCCTAGCTGCGTTTCGATTCTGCTCGATCAGCGGCGCGTAGGCCTTGAATGGGCCGTTGTAGTAGACTGCGTAAACACCCGCCGCGATGAATCTTTCGGCTGGAGGCAACGGACCGAGATCACGTTCTAGCAGCGCATCGGCGACACTCTTGCCGAGATTTTCCTTCGCGAGCGGATTGTACGGGGGTTCGATCCTGATTCCAGGCTTAGCCATTTCCAAGTTGAACAGTATACGCTATCCCAAAATAGGCGCCGGGCACGGATTCCTGCGGCCACTCTTACCGACGGATTAGGGTTTACACTGGTGTGCTATTGTGCGTGCTTCGAATCTTTGCCGTCTCGGGAGAGCTGCGGGTGCGAATACTTTCCTCAATTGCACTTTTTCTTGATCTTGTTGCGATATTAACGCTCGTTTGGGGCGGCGCGATGCGGGCGCAGGAGACCGGCAAGATCGAGCTTAACGCTCCCGCGGGCGTTCTGCCCACGAACATTGTTCCCGACGGCGGCGCCGTCCTGCCGAACGGACGTCGGATCACGCCGCGCGGCGTGAACGTCAAGGTGGCTCCGCACCCGTACGGAATGGTGTTGTCGCCTGACGGGTCCACACTGGTAACGGTGAATAGCGGCACCGCTCCGTTTTCGGTCTCGATCATCACTCATCTGACAGACCCGCACCCCACGGTGGCGCAGATTCCGCCGGGCGCCAAGCCGGCCGATGCTGATCCCAAGAGCGTCTTCATCGGCGCGGCTATTGCTCCCGACAACCGGACGCTCTACGTTTCCGAGGGAAACAACGGAGAGGTGGGAATCTTTGATTTGGTAACCCATCGGCGGCTCGGGGAAATGTCACTCGACGATGCCGCGACCGGAATGCAAAACAGCCTCACCGGCGATATGAAGCTCTCGCCGGATGGCCGCTATCTCTTCGTGCTCGACATCGCCCATTTCCGTCTCGTAGTTTTTGACACCCGCTCGCGGCGTATCGCCTCCAGCACTCGACTTGGCTTGTTTCCGTTCGGCTTGGCGCTTTCTGCCGACGGCCGCACCGCCTACGTTACCAACATCGGGATGTTCACCTATTCGCTTATTCCTGGCCTCAATCCCAACGATCCGAAAGATACCGGACTGAACTTTCCACCTTATGGCTTTCCCTCGAAAGAGGCCGCGGAAGGCGTCACCATCGACGGCCGGAACATCCCTGGGCTTGGCGATCCCAACGGTCCGGGTTCCAATTCCGTCTGGGCGCTCGATATTTCAAACCCAAGCCATCCCGAAGTAAAGGCGGAGTTACGCACGGGCATTCCGGTGGGGCCGAAGTCGGTGGGCGGCAGCAGTCCGGGCGCGGTGGTGGCCGGCCGCAAGTCAATTTTTGTCTCGAACTCCACTCAAGACAGCATCGTGGAGATCGACGCTCGCACCTTGCGCCTGAAGCGTACGCTGGTGCTTGAGCCCGCAGATGCAGTGCGTGGCCTGCGCGGGATACTGCCCTTTGGACTCGCTCTCAGTCCCGACGAGCAGCGCTTGTACGTCGCTTGCGCCGGCATCAACGCTGTCGCGGTGATTGACGCCCGCCACCTAAGCGTGGAGGGATATATTCCCACCGGTTGGTTCCCCTCGCGCGTCGCGGTGAGCGCCGACGGCAAGACGCTTTACGTGGCGAACGCCAAAGGATTCGGCGCCGGCCCGAACGGCGGACCGAATTTTCACGAAGGTCCCGAGGGAACCTACATCGGCGACATCACCCATGGCGTGGTTTCCATCATCACCATGCCGGATAGCGATTCATTTCCGGCCGAAACCAGCCAAATGCTCGCCAACAACGGGTTTCTTCCCGACCGCCTCACCGTGCATCCTGCTCACTTTCCCATTCCTTCGCCGGAGCGGTCGCAATCGTCGAAGGCGGTCCTGCCGGTGAGCGAACAGATCAAGCACGTCATCTTTGTGGTGAAAGAAAACCGCACCTTTGACCAGGTCTTGGGCGATGTGACCAGCGTCGGAGGCGACAAGGTGAATGGCGAGCCCTCCATCGCAGACTCGGGATACGGTGACAACGCCACCGTCAGACCCGAGAAAGACAAAAGCAAAGACAAGGCCACCGCTCAGCAGGAAGAGTCTCTGCCTGTCATCCCGCACGCCCGCGTCACACCGAATCATCATGCGCTTGTGGAGCGCTTCGGCATCAGCGACAACTTTTACGTCGACGGTGACGTTTCAGTGGACGGCCATCATTGGTTGGTGGGGAATTACCCTAATGAGCTGGAGGAAGCAGGATGGCCGGCCGCTTACGGAGGCCAATTCGATTTCAAGCCTGACCCGAATGCGCCCGGACGGCTGGAAATTGGCGCCTGCAACCCGTGGCCGGAGACCTACCTTGAAGCCGGGTCGCTCTGGGAGCACCTCGCCCAGAACAAAATCACGTTTCGCAATTACGGCGAGGCGCTCGAGATGCCCGATGACGACGAAGAAGCAGGCACGGAACCCACCGGAGTGCGCGAAGTGGTGAACGTGCCCATGCCGCAAGTTTTGTTCGAGAATACCTCGCGCATTTATCCGACGTTCAACACCAATATCTCGGACCAATACCGCTTCCAGCAGTTCAAGAAGGAGTGGCACGAGTTTGCGAGCGGACGCAAACCCATGCCGCAGTTCATGTATATCTGGCTGCCGGACGACCACACGGCAGACCCGCGGCCGGCCGACGGCTATCCTTATCGAGCTTCCTACGTGGCGGACAATGACTTCGCGCTGGGCAAGCTGGTGCAGCTCATTTCCCACAGCGCCTCCTGGAAGAATACGGCGATTTTCGTCACCGAAGATGACGCCCAATCCGGCACCGATCACGTGGACGCTCATCGCAGCCTGCTGCTGGTGATCAGCCCTTACTCGCGCCGCGGAGTCTCGCACGTCCACACCAGCATGGCCAGCATCTTGAAGACCTTCGACCTCATCTTCGGATTACCTTACCTCAACCAATACGATGCCGCGGCCACTGACCTTTCTGACTCCTTCACGGAAAAGCCCGATTTCACGCCTTACAACGCGCTGCCCCCTGATACTCGCGTTTTTGACCCTGTCAAAGTAGTCGAAGGCGCGCTCGAACACGATGAGCGCTCTGAGCCCCTCGATAACCCGAACCGCATGCGTCGCGAGCTTCAAGAGCAATCAACGCATCCCAAGGCGGAACCGCCAGGACCACCTCCGCAACAAGGATAGTGCGTACATATAAGTAGTGGCATGCATTACCACTACCCTTCAGGGAAATTCCGCTTGGCGCGCCGCCCCGCACCACTACGAGCAAATTTTGCGCAGAACGTGTGCGTGGTTCAGGTGCTGGTTTCTTTTCCGTAACTTCCGCAAGTATCTCGACGAATGGAAGTTGCGCAAGAACTGAGCCACAAGACCCGGTATTTGGCAACCTCCTTGCGGTGTTCAGGTTGGAGGTACCTGACATGAGCACAAAACAAGAGCTCGCTTTGCACCACTCAGCAGGCGCGGAGCGAAACTTAAGAAACTTATCGGTCGGGGACCACGAGGGTACGCTTGAGGCGCCCTTCTTTCAAACTCCGCACGGGAAGGGCCCGCGAGGCTCTGCGGCACGGATTGCCCTAGCCTCTATAAGTATACTTGCACTGGCTTTTGCGATGTTGGCCGCACCCACCATGTCTTCAGCCCAGATCGCCATCGGCGTGTCGGTTGCGTTCGCTCCGCCGCCGCTGCCCGTTTACACCCAACCGCTTTGTCCGGGTCCAGGCTACATCTGGACGCCCGGCTACTGGGCTTATGATCCGGCTTACGGCTACTACTGGGTTCCGGGCACGTGGGTGATGGCCCCCGCAGTCGGTCTGCTGTGGACGCCCGGTTACTGGGGCTGGGAAGGCGCAGCCTTTTTTTGGCACGCGGGCTATTGGGGACCGACTGTAGGATTCTACGGCGGCATTAACTACGGATTCGGATACACCGGATTCGGCTACGCGGGTGGTTACTGGAACCACGGAAATTTCTTTTACAACCGCGCTGTGAACAACATCCAGACCACGAACATCACGAACGTCTACGACAGAACCGTGGTGAACAACGTTACGGTGAATCGCGTGAGTTATAACGGCGGCGCCGGCGGAATCGCTGCTCGACCCACCGCCGGAGAGTCGGCCGCGGCGAACGTGCCGCATCGTACTGCGACAGTCGCACAGCTCCACCAGGCGCAACTAGCCCGAGGCAATCGGGCGCAATGGGCTTCAGTAAACCACGGAAGGCCCAACGTAGCGGCCACCGCCAAACCGGGAGCCTTCGCGGGCCACGGAGCGGTACACGCCAGCCGGGCGGGAGGCCCGTACAAGGCGGCCGCCAGTCGGCCCTCTACGGCCGCAAAGCACCAGGCCTCGCGGACCTCAGCCACTGCCCGTGCACCGCACCAGCAAGGTGCGCGGCCGGCGACCATTGCTCGCGGCGCTCGACCAACGCGGCAGACCGTTCCGCACCGTCCGGCTTCTTATCGCGTTCCCTCAAGGGCCACAAGACCGGCACACAGCGCGACCCGGCCGCCAAACACCAGGCACGTGAGCAAGCCTGCTCGGCCGAACGCCGCGCGGCCGGAACTGGAACGCCGGCAAGCACAGCAACGCCGGCAAACCGTACCGCACCGCCCGGCTTCGTATCGGCTGCCGCCGCGGTCTTTCGCTCCAGCCCGCCGCGCCATGCAGCCCCCCAGAGCGGCGCGTCCCAGCGCTGCTCCGCGAGCTGTGCCGCACAGATGGGCACAACCGGCGCCCAAGCACCGAGCTGAGCCCCCACACTAACGGGTGAGAGGTGTCAGTCGTTGGTTTTAGGTATCAGGTGTTTGGAGTCTGTTGGCACACGTGGGGCAGTTCGGAACCTGGGAGCGCGGGCGTCCCGCCCGCCGCCTTACAGTCTTGACTTCTCAACTGATTCTCGATGCCGCGCGACTGAAGAGTCGCTTCCCGATTTCTTACGCTGACGCTTTCGCTGTTGAAACGGCCCGCCAGCGGAAGGCTCCACTGGTAACGGGCGACGCGGAAATTCTGGAACTCTCCAAGCGCGAGCCCATCGAGCTTCTCTGGGTGGGCGCGAAACGGCCACATTGACCGGCGTCCCCAGAGGAGCAAGTCGGAGTTGTTTGGTGAAGGCTGCCCAAGAAACTGATATCGTATCGACTTACAGTACGGGACCAAAGCTAGCCCCTTCGACTCATGCGTCCATCCTATTGCATTCACATCTCGGCGTGCTTGGTTGTAGCGTGCGGCCTCGTGCAGGCGCAGGCAGCGTCCGGCTCTTCTGATCAGGAATGGCGGTCATACGGTCATGATCCAGGTGGCATGCGGTTCTCGCCGCTCACGCAGATTAGCCCGGCCAACGTGCAGCGCTTGCGCAGAGTGTGGACCTATCACACCGGAGAGACGTCATGGAGCTCCATCAAGCAACTCGCGCCCTTTGAGACCACACCTTTAATGGTCGATGGGACGCTTTACTTCACCACGCCTGCCAGCCGCCTCATCGCGCTCGATGGCGAAACGGGAAAACAAATTTGGGTGTTCGATCCCTTGGCCGGCACCACCGGTGTTCGCCAAACCTTGCAGAACCGCGGCGCCGGGTACTGGGAAGGCAACTCGGAGACAAGTTGCATCGGCGCAGAACACCAGCCGGACAGGCGCATCCTTTACGCCACCGTGGACTCCCGTCTCTTCGAGCTCGATGCCCGCAGCGGCGCGCCGTGCAAAGGCTTTGGTGACAATGGCGCTCTCAATCTGCGTGAGGGCGCTGCCGATGAGTGGCCCAAGGGAAAATATGAAGTGACCTCGCCGCCGGCGATTTACAGGGATCTCGTTATCGTCGGCGCGGGCGTGCAGGAATTCCCCTCCAAAGGACCCAGCGGAGCGGTGCGCGCCTTCGACGTCCGCACGGGAAAGCTGGTGTGGAGATTTGACACGGTGCCGAAGCCCGGCCAGCCCGGACACGACACCTGGGAAGAAGACGGATGGAAAGACCGCTCGGGCACCAATGCGTGGCCGCCCATCAGCGTTGATGTCGAACACGGAATCGTATTTCTGCCTGTGGGTTCGCCGTCCTACGACTTTTACGGTGCGGACCGGAAGGGCCAAGACCTCTTTGGCAATTCGTTGGTAGCGCTCGATGCCGCCAGCGGCAAGCTCATCTGGTACTACCAGTTGGTCCACCACGACCTGTGGGATTATGATCCTCCAGCTCAGCCCGTTCTGGTGACGGTGCGCCAGGAGGGCCGCGATATCCCGGCTGTGGTTCAAGTAACCAAAATGGGATTCGTGTTTGTGTTTGACCGCCTCACCGGCAAGCCACTGTTTCCTATTGAAGAGCGGGCGGTCCCGCAAAGCGACTTACCCGGTGAGAGCAGTTGGCCCACGCAACCGTTCCCCGTCAAGCCGCCGCCGCTGGCGCGCACCTCTGTGGCGCTCGACGACATCACCACCGTTACTCCCGAATCGCGCCAGTACTGCCTGGAGAACTTCGGCTCCGCTCCGCCGGGGCGAATCTTCAATCCTTGGGGTCTGTCGCTCAAGATTGAAATGCCGGGGACGCTCGGGGGCGCCACATGGTCAGGGGCATCCTTCGATCCCGCGTCCCACTATCTCTTCGTCAACGTCAATAACGTGGGCGCCGTCGGCCTGATGCAGCCACAGCCACCAGGCTCTCCGGAGGCCTACGAGTGGGGAAGCAAGTGGGGCACCTACGCGCGCTTCTGGGACGACAAGCACTACCCCTGCCAGCAACCGCCGTGGGGCACCTTGAACGCGGTCGATTTGAATACCGGCAACATCGCCTGGCAGGTGCCTCTGGGTGTCGTGGATGAGTTGGTGGCCAAGGGCGTTCCCCCAACAGGCGTGCCGAGCCTGGGCGGCTCGATCGCTACGGCCGGAGGCGTGGTCTTCATCGCCGGCACGATTGATAGCCGCTTCCGGGCTTTCGATTCGCGCAGTGGCAAAGAGCTGTGGGTAACCCGTCTCGAAGCCAACGGCCACGCAACGCCCATGACCTTTTGGGGAAGGAAAACGCACAGGCAGTTCGTGGTGGTGGCGGCGGGCGGCCGGGGCTTGTTCGACACCAAGGACCTCTCAGCAAAAGTCTCCGACACTTTGGATGCCTTCGCGCTGCCGGATAAGTGACCGCTGTCGCCGGGCCGCGCCGGACCAAGCAAACTCGGTAGTCCATAGCAGCCGAGCGGAAAGCTTGCCGCATTCGCTAAGGGTATAATCAGGTGAGATACCCCGAGCGGCGGGAGGCCTTATGGGCGGTCGAAAGAACCAACCCCGCGATTTCTGGCCGGCTTCACTTTGCGCTCTTGCAATGACAGTAGGCATCTGCGGCAGCGGTCCGACAGCGGCCGCACAACAGTCAACCCAGACTGCCGGGCAGACGAGCGCTGGTCAAACAACCACGCAGGTGGCGTCGCAGGCGTCCGGCGAGAAGAAAACCTCCTTGCCTGCGATCACGGTCTGGAAGGTGAACTACGGCGGCAGGATTCACAGTGAGTCAGTTCCTCAGGATCTCGAGGCTGGCGCCGAGAAGCTCGGCTACACCCTGAAAGTAGAGACCTTTCCCGCCGACGGTTTCGCCGAAAGGTTTTTTGACGCCTTTAGTAGGAACCAGGAGCCAGACATCTTGGCGGTCGACAACGCTCGGATGATCTTCGAGATCGCCACGCCTTCCGTGAACTTCACAGCGACGTCCAGCAATGCAAGCGTCCGCCAGGCGCTGGTGCAGGTGACAGAATCTTTCAGGGGTCTGGAGGATCGGCGGGGAGGCTGGGAGTTCCTGCTTCGGACCTCGCGCAACTATGAGGGTGCAAAATCACTGGCGCTTCAAGCACCGGTTTGTTCTGAAAGTTTGCAGGGTTCGCCCTTATCGGAACACCTCTTGGCAGTGGTGGAGCGTGCTGCGCGTGCTTACCTCGGGGGCTCCGACCCTAGCACAACGCTCGATGACCCCGAGCGGCTGCGGACCGAGACTGCCAATGCGAATTCAGATGCCAGGGCTGAGTTGTTGGGCAAGTCCAGGGCAAGTCTCGATCTCGTTCGAGTGCGGCTCCACCAGATTATGCCATGCGGATATTGGGGAAATGACCACCTGGCCTTTGTGCCGGTTCTTTCGACCTATGAATCAGAAAGGCACCTCGGCAAGCTGAGCACATTAATGATTCTGCGGAACCGGCGGGAGCAATGGCGGTTGCTGGCGGCCAGTACAGACCCTATCTCAAATACGGAGTTCATGAAGCAACTGCCAACGCTTGCTCGTTTGCTTCAGAAGCCGTGGACGCCCAGCAGCAACCCGGTGGCTGCGAAGATTCTGGCCCCCGAGGATGGTGAGAACCCGGAGCCGGCCGCAGGCCAGCGATTCGGGGACTTTGAGTGGCAGCCGAGCGACTCGGGCGATGTGGTGGCGGAGATCGCTGAGTTCGCCTATAAGGACGACGCGCGTCTCTTTATGCTGTTTCCCTCCGCTGACGCCTCACAACCTGAGCGCGTCTCGGCAGGAAAGCTTTGGACCAGTCGGAGTACGTGGCTGTGGCGCGTTTGGTCCATTTCGGACACGGGCGCTGTTTCCTTTTCTGAATCCAGATCATTCCCGAATTGAACTCTGTGCTCGTAGGGCCTTCCCTGTTCGCGCTGCTTCGGCAGTCTCCTGCACACGGCTCTATGTTGGGCAAGGCTGCTTCCCAATGACTCGCTGACTGTCGCTGCCTGACGCCCGACCTTTGCGTTTCTGCTTGACTTTCCGGCCGAGCGGATGTTAGATGTATGGTTATTGGATGGTCTTGTATATCGCACAGGGTTAGGTGGGAACGTGAAAGCATCTGTCAAGACCATGAACCAACAGGACGTTGTGAGGATTGGTGCGATTGTCCCATCCTCCCTCGTCCACGCTTCCGAAGGCGAAACCCGACTACCCAACCTCTGCCATAATGAAAGATATATGATCGAAGCCTAAGACTCCTTTAGAATCAACACGCTTTCCGAACGAACCCAGTATCTTATTGATAATAAACTTGTTGCGCTGGATAACCCAGTATGTTATTGATAAGTCGTGACGTTATCCCAATTTCGACACTATCTCTATGGGGTTCCGGCGCTGCCAACCTGAGACATCCTAGGTTTCCATCGGACGTCGGCAGAGGCTAGCTCGATGGGCCCGCCGAGCGGGTGCTTTCGGCAAGCTGGGATTCGGGCTGGGCGGCACGGTTGGTCGAGATGAGATAGATGGCGAAGGCTCCGATGAGGCCTCCTATGGTGATGAGAGCCCACGCCAGATCGTAACTATGCCGGGTGTCGAAGATGTAACCTGCCATGACGCCGCCGAACGTCTGGCCCAGCGAATCCGCCATGATGATGAGCGCCAGCAACTTTCCCAGAGCTGCCAGGCCGAAGCAGTCGGCGGCGACCAGCGGAATCAGCATGTAATCGGCGCCCATGGCGAAGCCAAAGGTCACCGCGAAGGCAACGATCGATGCGTTGTCGTGGCGAATGAACAGCAGTGGAATCGCAGACGCAAGCAGCAGGTAAAAGAGCGCCATCACGTTCTTGCGCGTAAACCGGTCCGCCACGTAGCCCACCGTCACTCGGCCTGCGAGGCTCGAGACGAGCAGAACGCTGAGCATGCGAGACGCCCAACCTACGTCATGACCGGCGTCCCTCAAAAAGAGAATGAAATGAGAGATGACCGTTCCGATGGCCCAGATAGTGAGCGTGCTGCCCACCAGAAGCAGCCAGAAATTCAGCGTGCGCACGGCCCGGCCCACAGGCACGGGATTTGTTTCGATCGCCGGTGGCTTGGAGACCTCCTCCGTGGCGCCATCGGGCAGCAGTCCTAGTTGTTGGGGCGACGAGCGAGTGATCCAGATTCCGACTGGAAAGAGAATCACGAGCATCATAATCCCGTTTGCTTCAAACGCCCGCCGCCAGCCGAAGTTGGCCACGAGTGAGTGGATCAACAAGGGGGCCGTCGCACCCCCAAGTCCGAGTCCCAAATAGGCGTAACCCATGGCGCGTCCGCGGAGGGCACGAAACCAATTCGCAATCAAAACCTGGTTGGGGATGGGCCCGGCCAGCACGTAACCCACAACCTCGGTAAAGCAGAGCAGGTAGTACTGCCGAAGCGTTGAGATCATTCCCATGAAGACAAATGAGAGCCCCCCGAATGCGATTCCCCATAGGATCACCGCTCGGGCGCCCACGCGATCGATCAGCGCGCCGGCCAGCAATCCAAACAAGGGAGCTACCACCACAAAGCCGTAAAAGATTCCGCTATTCGCCTGTTGACGGGTGAAGCCGAGGGAGTCAATGAGGGAAACGTAGTAAACCGGAAGGCCGTAGTAAACGATTCCGGTTGTGAGGAACAAATTCAGGAAGGCTGCAGCCACAATCCACCAGCCGTAGAAGACGCGGCTCTGCTTTGCTTCGCTCATGGGGTTTCATGTCCGGCGGCTCCCTTCAGCCATCCGCTTCCGGCGTTGGGACCGGTGACTTCGGATTTCACAGACTATCTTAAGTAGCGAATCGTGTCTGTAAGGAAGTGTGGTAAGGCGGGACCGCGCCCTTTTAGCAAGCCTGGTGCGTGATGAGAAAATGCGGCTAGCGCTTGGCAACGTACACGGTGGTATTCGGGTTGTAATTTCGCCAGTCGAACCAAAAGTCCTTGAGGGCTGTCACCTGTTCCAGGCAGGTTCCTTGGGCCTTGCCCGAAACCGCGCAGCCTTGGAAATCCCACTGGCTTCCGGTATCGGCGTCCATCAGCAGTGGCGCGTTTGCGACCTGTTTCAGCCATGCCGCGTCGCTCGGGTGCGATTGCTTGTCATCGAAGATGCGATAGAAAGCCGGCTCGCCTTCAACGCCAGGTATGCGGTCGCGAAACACACGCACGGATTGCCCATCCGGACCCACGACCAGCAGGACCGGCTCAGAGCCGACGTGATCGAGCACCACCTTGCCTTGAAGAACCGCGTCCAAAGGATACGCCCGGCTGGCCCCAAAGGCTTGGATACCCAGCATGAGGGATCGTGGCTTCAGGCCCAAGGCCGGATTCGCAAAGCTGAGCACGGTGGGATCCTTCTGGATTTCCGCTTCCCAGTCTTTCTTGGCGTAGTCGGATGCGTACTTGCCAACATTCTTCAGCACCGTACCGTTCGGTTCCTCCGCGGCCCAGAGACCGAACGACAGTTCGTCCGAGGGAACAAGGGTCAGATGCCGGCCGGCCATCGGTCCAGAGACAGCCACGCCGGTGATCTGCTGCCAGTAGGAGCCGGTCTGGTCGTCCCGCATCAGAAAGTTCTGGTTGTTGATGCCGGCGAGATGGAAAGTGAACACCAGGCCGTTGCTTTCGCGTCTCCACACCAGACCGGTGTGGCAGAGCGTTCAATAGGTGGCAATAATCGGCACACCGTCCACTACGTCGTTGATGATGTGGTGGTAGGCGATGGTTCGGATGGGATAAGCTCGGGCGCTCGTGCCCAGCTTCACGGCCAGGACTTTGTCATCGGGGTCAATTTTCACCTGCTGGATGGAAGCAAACAGGGGATGCCTGTCTGGGTGAAACATGAACTCGTACACGTTGACGTGCGAGAGCACCGCAAACGCGCAAACGAACCCCGTGCCCACGGTTGCCAGGATGCGTTGCTTTCGCCCGCGCTCCAGCCGCCAGTACCAGGCCAGCCCGGCAAGCGCGAGAATAGCGCAGATGCCCTCGACGATAGGTCGAATCTGAATCACCGCCAGCGCGGCTGCCAGCTCGCGCGGCCCTTGGCGGCGGAACGGTTGGATCACATACAGGGGGTAAGCGACGCCCGCGGCCGACGCAACCAGCAGCGTAATCAGGAACCAGGAGTATGCCAGTTTCCGGCGCGCAGAGCCTGCCATCGCGTTCACCTCAGCCTACAAAGTTCTCAGGGCAGCGAAAATCGGTCTACCTTTATATGACGCGCGCGCGCTCAGGAGCAATACTAAGGAAGCTTTAGTTGCAGTCAGTATTGGCACTATGAGGCGCTGGCAGCCCCTTTCGGTACTGTCCTAATTTGACCCGTAACGCCGGCTTCCAGCCGGCAGATAGCCGCCAAGATGGCGGCGCTACGTTCAAATTAGGACAGTACCCCGGAACAGAACAATTTTTCTTGACCTGTTACCCGGTGCTATAATTTCTCTTCACGGAACTGATTCGAACGTTCGGAGTCCCGCAGCGTGCGAATGCCTAACAGATTTCCGGCCTTCACCCCAATCCCCCGCCCGAATTGGAGCCAGTCATGAAGCGAAATGAAACCGAGCCTATTGAGCCCAAAGCCGATACGACCACGGAACACGGCGTCTCGCGGCGCGACTTTTTGCGCGGCGCGGGCGTAGCGGTTTCCGGCACGTTGATCGCGGGAGAGGGCTTGCTCCACGCCGCACCGCCCGAGAGCGAGGCAGGAGTCGTGGGTCCCGGAGCGGTGCCCTTCACGCTGCGCATCAACGGCAAAGCGCAACAGGTCACGCTTGAGCCGCGCGTAACGCTGCTCGACGCTTTGCGCGATCATCTCGACACCACGGGCGCCAAGCGCGTCTGCGACCGCGGTACCTGCGGCGCCTGCACGGTGATGCTGGATGGCAAGCCCATTTACTCCTGCAGTACGCTGGCCATCGAGGCGCAGGGACACGAGATCACCACCATTGAGGGTCTGGCCGCAGAAGGGAAGTTGACCCCGGTAATGCAAGCGTTTGTGGATAACGACGCTCAGCAGTGCGGCTTTTGCACTCCAGGATTCGTCATGGCCACCACCGCGCTCTTACGGCAGCATCCGAATCCGTCTCCCGAGGAGATCGAGCGCGGCCTGAGCGGAAACCTCTGCCGCTGCGGTACCTATGTGGGACAGAAGGGTGCGGTGATGCAGGCGGCCAAGGCGATGAGGGCGTGAGGTGTTAGGTGTCAGGTGTTAGGTCAGAAGCGAGAAGCAAGAAGACAGAAGTCAGCTCAGCCACCGGCGACGCCCGATTGAACGGAATGTGACGCTCAATTCCTCGCACGTTTAGAATCAGCAGGTTGACCGAGAGTCACAGGGCAGGAGACAGAAGCCAGAAGTCAGAAGCAAGAAGTAAGAATGCTACTCAGGGAGAGTTGATTGAAAGGATGCTTCGTTAGTTCGAGCGAGCTGGGGGCAAGAGCCGTGGATCCCACGAACCTGTCGGAATTCTGGCTTCTGGCTTCTTACTTCTGGCTTCTGACTTCTGCCTCCTGGCTTCTTGCTTCTGGCTTCTGCCTCCTGTCTTCTGACTTCTGCTTTGAAAATTCAAGACCCTACGAACGAACCCAGCATCTTATTGAAAACAAAGCTCAGGAATTTTCGGAACCCAGCATCTCGCTGAAAATTAATAGCTTAACTAAAGAAACCCAGCATAGTTTTGATAACAAAATACTTAGCCTTGAATTCGCGGGGTGAAAAATGGCGACAGCGTGCAAATACGAATGGCCCGAAGCCAGCGAACGCAAACTGATCGGCAAGCGCATCAGCCGGATCGACGGGCCGGCCAAGGCCAGTGGCCGTGCCAAATACACCTATGACACCAACCCGCCCGGCCTTCTGCAGGGTAAGGTTCTACGCTCCCCTCACGCCCACGCCCGCATCACCTCCGTCGATACGTCGGAGGCCCAGAACCTTCCCGGCGTTCGGGCCATACGGGTGGTTCAGCCGGTTGGCACCGAGATTCAATGGGAAGGCGATGAGATTGTCGCCATCGCCGCCGACACCGAGGAGATCGCTGAGGACGCCGCCCGCAAAGTGAAAGTGGTCTACGAGGTGCTGCCGCCCTTCGTCGTGGACAAGGATATCGAGGTGGCGCGCGAGGCCAAGCGCGCCAAACCCACCACCGACGAAACCACCGGAGACGTGGAGAAGGCGTTCCAGAGCCCCGATGTGGTGATCAGCGAAGGTTTTTACGGAACGTCCGTCATTTGCCACTGTTGCCTGGAATCGCACGGACAGGTGACCCATTTCATGGACGACCAGCACTTGAAGGTGTGGCAGTCCACCCAGGCGGTTTCCGTTAATCCCAATCAGTATGCGCAGGTCCTGGGCCTGAAAGCGCCGGACGTAGAGATCCTCTGCCAGAACATGGGCGGCGGATTCGGCAGCAAGTTTCAGGTGGACCGCTGGGGCATCGAGTGCGCCCGGCTTTCCAAAGACGCCGGCGGCAAGCCGGTGAAGATCATGCTGGAGCGCGCTGCGGAGTTGGAAGTGGCGGGCACACGCCCCTCTCTCTACGGGAAAATCCGCGTAGCGGCCAGCAAAGACGGCACGCTTGTGGGCTGGCAGTCTGAAGCTTGGGGCACGGGCGGTGTGGCCGGCGCCGGTGTTCCGCCGCTACCTTACGTCTTCACCGGCATTCCCAATCAAAAGAAGCACTACGAGGCCGTATCCACAAATACGGGCGGGGCCCGCGCCTGGCGGGCGCCCAATCACCCGCAGGCGGCCGTGCTCACCATGGGAGCGCTGGACGATCTCGCGGCCAAGCTCAACATGGATCCCATCGAGTTCCTCACTAAGAACATCGGCCTGGCGCCTGAGCCGCTGCAGAGGATTTATCGCGACGAGCTTCCGAAGGCGGCCGAACTGGCCGAGTGGAAGAAATACTGGCATCCGCGCGGCCTGGGCGGCAGCGGGCCCGTGAAGCGCGGCTTGGGCGTCTCGCTCCATACCTGGGGCGGACGGGGCCACAACAGCAACTGCAACGTCACCATCCATCCTGACGGTTCGGTTGAGGTCGCGCTGGGCAGCCAGGATCTCGGCGTCGGCACGCGCACGGTGATTGCGATTGTGGCGGCCGAGACGCTGGGCCTGCCGGTGGAAGCGATCACGGTGAACATCGGCGACAGTCACCTGCCCTATTCCGGCGCCTCGGGCGGCAGCACCACGGTGGGCGGGGTGTCTTCATCCACGCGCCGCGGGTCGGTGGACGCTCGCGACGCGCTCTTTGCCGCTGTGGCTCCGTCGCTGGGCGCTTCCGCCGATCAGTTGGAAGCGTCGGATGGCCATATTTGCGTGAAGAGCGACCCGTCGAAGTCTCTCACCTGGAAGCAGGCTTGCGCCAAGCTGGGCGCCAAGCCCATTCAGACTGCGGGGAAGAACCCGGGCGAGTGTAACTTGACTTCGAGCGGCGTGGGCGGCGTGCAAATCGCTGACGTTTCCGTGGACACCGAGACGGGCATCATCAAAATGAACCGCATGACCGCCGTTCAGGACTGCGGATTGGTGATGGACCTCAAGACCGCGGAGAGCCAGGTGTACGGCGCCATGATCATGGGCATCACCTATTCGCTTTTCGAAGAGAAGGTGGTGGACGCGCAGACGGGACGCACCTTGAATCCTAATATGGAGTTTTACCGGCTGGCGGGCTATGGCGACATTCCGGAGATGGTCGTGCACATGATGACCGGGCCCGGTTACGACGAGCGCGGTCCGGTGGGCCTTGCCGAGCCGCCCACCGTCTCGCCGGGCGCGGCCATCTCCAATGCCGTGGCCAACGCCATCGGCGTGCGAGTGTCCACGCTGCCCCTCACGCCAGACAAAGTTCTGGCGGCACTTTCCGGGAAAGGAGTAACAGCCTAATGGAAGCCTTCGAATTTGCCCAACCCACCAGTGCTCGCGAGGCGGTGAAGTTGCTGGCCGCCAAACCCGAAAGCTCCGAGGTGCTCGCCGGCGGAAGCGATGTGCTGGCGCGCATGAAAGACTCGATTTCCACACCCACCCGCTTGGTGAGCCTTCATAACGCGCGCGATCTCCGCGGGATCGAGTACCGTTCGGGCCAGGGCCTGCGCATTGGCGCCATGGTGACGCTCGAGGAACTGGGTGCGAATGCGGAAGTGAAGCGGCATTACCCCGGACTGGTTCAAGCCGCTGAGAACGCGGGCAGCCCGCAAATCCGCAACGTGGGCACGGTGGGCGGCAACCTGTGCCAGCGGCCGCGCTGCTGGTATTATCGCGCCGGGTTCGGCCTGCTGGCGATGCAGGATGGCAAGTCCCTGGTGCCGAACGGCGAGAACCGCTACCACGCCATCTTCGGCAACTCGGGACCGGCCTATTTTGTGGCACCGTCGAATCTTGCGCCCATGCTGATCGCGCTCGGCGCCAAAGTGCGGTTGGTGGGGCCCCAAGGCTCGCGGGAATTGCCGCCGGAGAAGTTTTTCGTGACGCCGCACGCCGAGGGCGAGCGCGAGCATGACTTGAAGCCCACGGAAATCATCACCGAAGTGATGGTGCCTCCCGCGCAGGGCCCGAACGCCTACTACGAAGTGAGGCAAAAGGCGCAATTTGACTGGCCGCTGGCCACGGCCGGGGTGGTGCTTCGCATGAGCGGCCGCACCATCTCAAGCGCGCGCGTGGTGCTGGGGCAAGTGGCGCCCATCCCGTGGGCTTCGCCCGAGGCTGAGCAGGCGCTCGCGGGTAAGACCGTGAGCGAAGAAGTAGCTGACAGCGCTGGGCTAGCGGCTGTGCAGAAAGCCACACCGTTGAGCCACAACGAATATAAGGTAACGCTGGCGCGCGTGGCCGTGAAGCGCGCCGTGCTGCGCGCGGCGCAGGCTTAGGCCCTGTAGGGCCGGGGCTTGCCCCGGCCAAGGCCGACCCAAGGGTCGGCCCTACGAGCCGGCCGGTCGGCGCGATAGGCAGCACAGATCGAAGGAGCCATTATGAGCGTGGAAACTCAAATCCAAACCGGGCAAGTCTGCAACTGCCTGCGATCGAAAGAAATGTTTACGCACGACGAGCCCGGCTGGGACATCCGCCAGTCATCAAGCGGCATTTTCTGGTGCCTGCACACCCAGAACTGCCTCGGACCCGACGGCCAGATTGCCAATCCCGATAATTGCCAGGCGGGCCGCTCATGCCATCGGATCGAGTGATCGCAGCGTGTCCTCATCGGAGTCGCATGAGCCTGCTAAGTGGCTCGTGATTTCGATTTCCTGTTTTTAACCTGCATTTCTCAGCAGGATTCGAAAAGGGCGGGGCTTCAGCCCCGCCGTCACAACGGCGGTTTGATAATTGACGTGTTCCGCTCTCGGCGCAGCTTGCCGTTAGCAAGCTGCGCCGAGAGCGGAACACAAAGACCTCGATTTCGCAGGATTCGGCGGGGCTAAAGCCCCGCCCTTTTCGAATCCTGGTGAGAAATGCAGGTCAAGAAGGTCTCGTCCCTTTCTCCTGCTACCCGCCAACTGACAAGGGTTGAACTTCATCTGCCTTCACGCAACCTTCACGCACCCTTCATTTGCCGCGAGCCTTGAATCCAGGTAGGATGAGGAATATGCCCACAACCCGAGTTCGCAAGCCGGATGGGGTGGAGCCCAGGACCGACACGGCTACCGCGCTGGTTGAAGCGCCCGCTGTGGCCCCAAGGCAGGATTTGGACGATCCTGAGCTGTTCATCAACCGCGAGCTGAGCCTGCTCGAGTTCCAGCGGCGGGTGCTGGAAGAGGCGCAAGACAAGACAAATCCGCTCCTGGAAAGGCTGAAGTTCCTTTCCATCCTGAGCTCCAATCTCGACGAATTCTTCATGGTCCGCGTGGCGGGCCTGCTGAAGCAACTTGCAGGCGGCGTAGCCGAAGTTGGAATCGACGGCCGGTCTGCCACCGAGCAGCTTCAGCTCATCCGGCGCATGGTGCGGGAGCTGTCGGGCGGAGCGCACACGGTACTGCGCGAGGAGCTTTTGCCGGAATTCGAGCGTGAGGGCATCAGGTTTCTCGACTTCACGTCGCTGAGCGCGGAACAACAGGCGAGTCTACGCGACTATTTTCTGAAGAGTGTCTTTCCCGTTCTCACGCCGCTGGCCTTTGATCCCGGCCGTCCTTTCCCGCACATCTCCAATCGCAGCCTGAACCTCGCAGTGATGGTGGGTGACCGGCAAGGCGCCGAGCACTTCGCGCGCGTGAAGGTTCCCGATACCTTGCCTCAGGTGGTTCCCATCTGTTGCGTTCCGAGTAAGAGCGACGCCGCTGAGGATGCGCGGTCCCAGCGATCGTTCGTCTGGTTGGAACAATTGATCGCGGCCAACCTAGGCTTGCTGTTCCCCGGCCTTGAAATCTTGGAGTCTTATCCGTTCCGGCTCATCCGGGATGCCGAGGTAGCGATCCAGGAACTCGAAAGCGACGACCTGCTGGAGACGGTCGAAGAAGCGATGAAACAGAGGCGCTTCAATTCGGCCGTGCGCCTCCAAGTCGACTCCAACATGCCGGAGAGAATTCTGGAAATCCTCACCAGCAACCTGGAGATCGATTCGGAGGATGTCTACCGCGTGGACAACCCGATTGGCCTGGCCCGGCTGATGGATGTTTACTCGATTGACCGCCCCGACCTGAAAGACAAGCCCTTCGTGCCTCTGATTCCCGCCAGCTTCGATCCTGACTTGGAAGGTGACATCTTTGCCGTCATCCGGCGCGAGGACGTGCTGCTACATCATCCCTTTGAATCGTTCCAACCCGTGGTGGAGTTCCTGCGCCAGGCAGCGCGCGACCCCGACGTGCTGGCCATCAAAATGACCCTGTACCGCGTGGGCAGCAATTCACCGATTGTAGCCGCGTTGCTGGAGGCGATCGAAAAAGGGAAGCAGGTGGCGGTGCTGGTGGAATTGAAGGCGCGCTTCGACGAGGAGAGCAATATTGAGTGGGCGCGCAAACTGGAAGACGCGGGCGTCCACATCATCTACGGCATGGTGGGGGTCAAGGTGCACTCCAAAATCGCGTTGGTGGTGAGGCGCGAGAGCGGAACCATCCGCCGTTACGTGCACTTGGGAACGGGCAACTACAACACCACGACGGCCCGAATCTATACCGATTTTGGGTTGTTGACCTGCAACGAGCAAATCGGCGAAGACGCCACCTATTTCTTCAACGCGCTCACGGGATACTCACAGAAGCATGCGCCCCGCAAACTGCTGGCCGCGCCCGTGAACATGAGAGAACGAATGGAAGAGCTGATCCTGCGGGAAATTCAACGGCAAGAGTCGGGCGAGCGGGGGCACTTGATCTTCAAAATGAATGCCCTCGAGGACCCGCAGATGATCCAACTCCTGTACCGCGCTTCGCAAGCGGGCGTCAAGGTTGACCTGCTGGTGCGCGGTTTGTGCTGCCTGCGGCCCGGCGTTCCCGGCGTCAGCGAGCACGTTCGCGTCATCAGCATCGTGGGCCGGTTTCTGGAGCATAGCCGCATCTACTACTTCCGGAACGGCGGGGCTGAGGAGCTTTATCTGGGCAGCGCCGACCTGATGCGGCGCAATCTCAGCCATCGGGTGGAGATTATTTTCCCCATTGAAGACCCGAAGCTTTGCGCCCGGCTCAAGGATATCCTCGCGATTTATATGAAGGACGCAGCGAAGGCGCGACATCTCCAGAGCGACGGATACTACGTACGCGACGGCGGCAGCGGAAAACCAGACGCCATGAATAGCCAAGCCTATCTGCTTACCCATCACCCTAGCGCGGTGAAGCCGGGCAAGAAGCTTACTTCGACGGCCGCCAAGCGCCGCGGGCAAAATGGATCACGAAACGGCGGCAGGGCACACCCGCCGGCCGCCTGACGACGTTTTCGGCATGGGCGGCAGAGCCTACACGTGTTTTCACTGGGACGCGCACTTCACAACGACCTTCGCAGTAGCAGACAGCCTTGGGATCAACGCTCATCTGCCCACCTCCACCACTGCCAGCGCATGGGGGGCCAGCGCGAGGGTCAGAGTCGGCGAGTCGCCCTTCGCCAGCGCTCGCACTTGCGGAGCCGACAATTGGCCAGCCTCGCGTAGCTCTCGCTGCTGCTCGCGGCTGGGAAAGTCAGGCGAACCCATTGCTTTCCAAGCCTTGAGCGAGGAACCGTGATCGTCGTCGACAACCCTGATGTGGGCCTCGCGCTCGCGCGGTAGGCCCCGGAACGAGAGCGTCACCTGCTTCGGCCCGCTGCCGCTGCTGTCCGGCGGCGCGTAGTTCCACACCGCGATCTCCAGCGACCCGTCAGCGCGGCGTGTGGCCAGAACGGAGTTTGAATCCACTGGCAGGCGCTGGTCGCCCAATTCGTGCAGCATCTTGAAGTCGTTGAACGCTGCCTTGGGAATGTTGCCTGCTGCCATCAGGCCGAAACCTCCATAAAACGGGCGCTTCACCACGCCCTGTTCCTCGAAGACGTCGGAGAACGACCAGTACGACATGATGTCTACAAGGCCGGCGCACTGGCTGATGGTGTGAGCCAGCCACGGTCCCATGTAGGCGGAGTCTGTCACCGGCACCTCATTATCATAGGCCGCGTTGTATTCGGAAAAGATGATGGGCAAGTCAGGCTTCGAAGATGCCTTCACTTGGTCGTGAACCTTCTTCACGGCCCGGATCACCATTTCGTCTCGGGGAATGTTTTCGTTAGTGCCGAGGACGTCGCGCGCCGTATCGTTGCCGTAAACGTGAGTAGAGACAAAATCCACCGGGACCTTGTTGGCAGTGCAATGCTGGATGAATCGATCGGCCCAGGCAGCCTGCGCGGTGGAAGGTCCGCCGACCCGCAACTGCGGACTTACGCGCTTGATCGCGCGCGCCGCCGCATCATAGAGCTGGTAGTAGGTCTCCTCTTTAGGCTCGCCGGCCCAGAAATCGATATTCGGCTCGTTCCACACCTCGAAGTACCATGACGAAACCTCCTCGAGGCCATACCGATCCACCAGGTGCCTGACGAAGGCCTCGATGAGCGCGCCCCAGCGGTCCCAGTCCTTCGGAGGTGAGACGTAAGGGCGGTACCAAAACGGCTGGAGGAGTGGCTTGGCCGCGAGCTGGCGCGGCATGAAGCTGAGCTCGACAAACGGACGGATGCCGTTTTGCAGCAGACCGTCATAGATTTGATCGACGTAAGAGAAGTTGTAGACTGCGTTCCCTTGCGGGTCTTCGCTATAGAGTCCGACGTCGTCATCGAAGATGGCGTGAAAGCGGATGTACTCAAATCCCGTCGCTTCCTTGACGGTGCGGAGATCATGCCGGTAGCTTTCGCGAAGCGACAGGATGGCGCGTCCTGAGCCAAACATGCGCTCCCAATAGTGAGGAAGGGGTTGGGTGGGCGCCTGCGCATCTACCACGACGGTCTCAGTTGGCGCACCCTGCGCAGCGGCGGCAGGACGCACACCACATGCGGTGCCTAGAATCAACGTGAGTGCTACTCTTGTGAGCCCGATCCATGGTCGATTCAAGTCGCCCTCCTCCGCCAATCACTGCCAGCGTTGCGTTCGACTCCGCACATGATACTCTGAGCGCTGCTTCCAATCCAGAGACGGTGGCTATTATCGCGGGCACCTGAGAGGACAAACGATTTGCTGGTTCTGAGCGAAGACCAAGTCCGAAGCGTGTTGCGCATGGACAGCCTAATCCCGGCCATGGAGCAGGCGCTCATGGACTTCTCCTCGGGACGCGTAGCGCAACCGGTTCGGACTTCGCTGTCCATTCCAGAGCACGCCGCTTTTCTCGGGGTCATGCCGGCTGTGTACGGTGACGTGATGGGCGCCAAGCTGGTGACCGTGTATCCCAATAACACGGCTACGGGATTGCCGAGCCATCAAGCCCTCATCGTTCTGTTCCGCTCCGGCACGGGAGAGCCTCTGGCCGTCATGGATGGGCGGCTGATCACTGAGATGCGCACCGCCGCCGTCACCGCTGTCGCCACGAAGCTGCTCGCCAAGCCCGACGCTCGTGTGCTGGCGATACTCGGCAGCGGAGTGCAAGCCCGATCTCACTTTGAAGCGCTGCGTCTCCTGCGCCGATTCGAAGAAGTGCGGGTGTGGAGCCGGACGCCTGAAAATGCACGCCGCTTTGCAGCCGAAATTGGCGCTCGGCCCGTGTCGGTCGAAGAGGCAGTGCGCGGCGCGGATGTGGTGGTGACGGTGACGGGCGCTCCCGAGCCCATTCTGCATGGCGAGTGGTTGGAGCCGGGCACGCTGGTGAACGCTGTGGGCGCCGTCGGTCCCAAGCGGCGCGAACTTGACGATGAAGCCATGCGAAGAGGTACGGTGGTGGTGGATTCGCGCGAGGCTGCGTTCATTGAATCCGGGGACGTGCTGCTGTCGCAGGCGCCGATCTACGCGGAGCTCGGCGAGCTTCTCGCCGGCGCCAAACCCAAGCCGCCGGATGGAATTAGTGTCTTCAAGTCCCTCGGCATTGCCGTGGAAGACCTCGCGGCGGCCAGAATGGTCTGCAGCGCCGCGGAAGGGCGGAGGTTGTAAAAACTCATGGATTCCGCTTTCGCGGGAACGACGACGTTGGAGTAAAGCTTCCAATTCCAAGGATTTCATCCCCGCGGGAAGCGGGGGATCCACACGGGTAGATCTGAGCGCAGCAGCAAATACGCCATAGCGAAAGTCTACGGCGTCTCGCGTCTCGCTTGCGCTTCGGTGTGCTTCGCACGGCTTGTCTCATGCTTCGAAGCGTGCTGACTTTCCTTCAGTCCACGAATCTCGCTCTTCTGCACCTGCTTTACTAAGCGGCGTTGCTCGTTCATGTCGTGCTTGAAGCGCCTGCGCGATTCCGGGGTTTGCGGGTGCCGCTCCAGTGCGTCCTTCTCAGCGCGTTCCTGTTCCTTCAGCGATTTCCACTGCTGTTTGTGAGCGCGCTTGAGGCTGCGCATCTCCTGGTTGATTGGCCGGGCCAGGGCGAGGGTGCCTGTCAGGAGAAAAAAGAAGGGAACTGCCGCGCCTAACATCGAGAGTTTGCGCATCAACCTTTTCACATGCCACGGCACGCCGCAATCAGGCGCCGCTGGAACTGCCGGGATTGGAGGATCGGCGACCGGTGTGGCGGCCGTTAGCGAAATACCTGAGCTCTGATGCTGAGTCAGGCTGCGGCGTAGTCCCAGCAGCCAACGAAACGCCAGCAGGGAGCGTGCCGCAGCCATAAGCTAGGGGTTAACAAAAGAGGGGGATAAGAGCGGCCTCTATGCCGCCCCTCGATGTACGCGCGCCGCGTGTGCTGCATGGCGGTTTGCTACACCATGAACATGACCGGACACAGCCACGACCGTGCCGGAGCAGAAATCACGAACAAAATACTCAGTTCCCGTTGAAGTTCTCATCAGACGTTCAAGCTTTCTTCTTGCTTGCCGCAAATCGTCTGCTGCGTCGATCCAGCGGGAAGGTCCGTCAAGTTGTCTTTCAAACAGATCGTATTGTCTTTCCATGGAAGACCTCCCCAAGAAGGGACCTCAATCCACTACCTGTATTATACTCCGGCCGTCAAGCCCTTTTCACCCTACGGTTACGGGCCGTTAGTCCGCCCGGCCGTCTTAAGACTCCGCCCGCCAAGCCCGTTGCCCTAAGTCAACCTTCCCGGAGAACTGGCCGCCATTCAGCCTGCCTCGCAAATGGCACCGAAATACCCCCTTTACATAGGTTAGATTCAGCCAGGTGGGGTGCCGGTTGCGTCTGAGGTAAGTTGCGCGAAGGGCAAAGCGCCTGCCTCTTGGCTCTTGTCTCGTTCTTGGCGATAATCGAAGACGATGCCTCCCGTCGTGACTGCTTACCTGCTAGCCTTAATGCTGGGCTTTCCAACCCACCCAGGTGCGCCGGCAAGCGGGCGTGCCGAGGCTGTCGCGGCTGCAACACCTAAGCTGATCGCGCTGACCTTCGACGACGGTCCCAAGCCTTACGTGCTGATGGGGATGCAGTCGGGGAAAGGAGTCGCCTCCAAGAGCCTGCTTGACCTGCTTGACCGCCAACACGTAAAGGCCACTTTCTTCGTGATGGGCTGGCGCCTCTCCAAGAACGCCGATGAGATGTGCCGCAAAGTGGACGGCGGCGCGTGCCGGGAGGGGGCTGAAGAGGAGCACCGGCGCGGGCACGAGATCGAGAATCATACATACGGCCACGGCGACTTCAGGCTGATGGAAAAGCGCTATGGCGACGCCTGGATTCTCAATGACATCGAGCGCGCTTCCACGGTCATTCAAGGCATCACAGGCACCAAGCCACAATATCTGCGGCCGCCGGACTGGGATATCTGGCCGGCTCTCCAGGAAAAGATTGAGACGCAGGGTTATCACGTGATGACCAAGTCCACCGCCGTGCCACCCGCCCTGCGGGACGTCGATTCGGAAGATTACTTCTGCGTGGGCCAGAACCTGGCCAAGTGCCCCCAGCCATCGGACTACGATTACGTGCTCGGCGTCATCGCGGGGCGTGAACGCCATGGCGTCCTTGACCATATCCTGGTGTTCCATGAGCTGCCACAATCCGTCGAGTTGCTCTCCCGCCTCATCCCCGGGCTGCAAGGTCGCGGCTACAAGTTCGTGACGCTGAGCGAATACATGGCCAACGTAAATCCGCCACCTCGTTGATCCATCTTGATTCATCGCTAAAACGCTGTAAGCGCTGTGGGTCTTGCGATTGCTCGGGTCAGCCACAGTAATGTCTTCCCACTTGTAATATAGAGCCTGGAGGCTTTCATGGATGTTCGCTCGCTGCAGAAGCCGCTGAAGGACCATTACCGCCAGGATCCGGCCAGCTCACGAATCACATTGATGGCGCGCGGAGACCAGGCCGACGCACCGATCTCTTGCTCAGTGGACCTGGGACGCGCAATTTACAGCGCGCAGGCCCACAAAGGCGTTGGAGGAGCCGGCACCGGCGCCTGTTCAGGAGATCTGCTGCTGGGCGCGCTTGCGGCTTGCGCGCAGATCACTTGCCAGATGGTGGCCGCTGCGATGGGGATACCGACCGAGAGCATCCAGGTTGTTGTTGAGGGCGACCTCGATCTGCAAGGGACGCTGGGAATGTCGAAGGAGGTGCCTGTGGGTTTTCAGGATATCCGAGTGAACTTCGACGTCCGTGCACCTGAGGCCACCGAAGAGCAGTTGAGCGCCTTGCGGGCAAAAACGGAGCAGTATTGCGTTGTGATGCAGACGCTCCTGCATCCGCCGAGAGTCGAGAACACGTGGAAGCGGCTTGGATGAACATCGCCGAGCCGGCTAACCGGGGCCGCCGCGAGCAGCCATGCGCAGCGGCTTGATGTTATGGTTCTGATTGGAGGGAGGTGACCCGTGGCTGAGGGAATCACCGGATCAATTGCGGCCGGAGCGGCGCTGAATTCGAGTCGGTCTCTCGACAGGGACCTGATTGCAGAAATTGTCCGACGAATCGTCGGAAGGGCCGACCCCGACAAGATCATCATTTTTGGCAGCCGGGCTCGTGGTGACGCCCGGCCTGACAGCGATGTTGATGTGCTGGTGATCAAGGAGTCCGACGAACCAGGATACCGGCGAGATGCTGCCCTTTACCGGGCGCTAGCAGGATTGAACGCGCCCGTGGATGTCTTGATCTACACCCCGGAGGAGATTAGAGAGTGGAGCGCTGTGCCTCAAGCGTTTGCCACGACGGCCCTGCGCGAAGGACAGGTGGTGTATGAAAGAGAAGGCTGTCGTGGGCCGCGGGTGAGCTGCGCAAAGCGGCAAGCGAGATGGTGACCGTGGAGGCAGCCACGGCAGCCGGTTCGTTTGACGCCGCCTGCTTCCACGCTCAACAGGCAACGGAAAAATGCCTGAAGGGCTTTCTTGCCTTTCATGACATACCTTTTCCTTTCACGCACAATCTGGCCGATCTTACGGAACTCTGCGCCCACGTCGACGCAGCATTCCACTCCCTGACGCAAATGGCATCTGAATTGACGCCCTATGCGGTGCGGCTGCGATACGATGACTCGTTTTGGCCACCCCTTCAGACCGCAGTTGAAGCTCATGCCTCAGCGGCAGCGATTCGGGACTTCGTGCTCGATCGCCTGCCTAAAGACATTCTCGATACCGCAGAATAATGCTGGCCAGAGCGTGTATAATTTGAAATTCGCAAATCATCTGGGTCCCGAGATTCCCCAAAGATTACACAGACCCGTGGAGGACTATATATGTCAGCAACCGCACCGAAGCCGTCAGCCAAAATGACGGTGCCCTTTTATGGTCATGCCCGGCAATACCACAGCATTAAGACGGAGATCGACGACGCCGTTCAGGCCGTGCTCGAGAGCGAATCGTACGTGATGGGCCCCACGCTTCAGCTTTTCGAGACTGAGTTGGCCGGGTATTTCGGGCTGAAGCACGCCATCGGCGTCAACTCCGGCACCGACGCCTTGTGGCTTTGCTTCATGGCTCTGGGCATCAATCCAGGCGACGAAGTCATCACCACCGCCAACACGTTTTTCGCAACGGCCGAGGCGATCTGGATCGCCGGGGGCAAGGCTGTGTTTGTGGACAGCGACCCCCGCACGAACAACATTGATCCGTCGAAGATCGAGGCGGCCATCACGCCCCGCACCGTCGGCATCGTTCCGGTGCACCTTTACGGGCAATGCGCCGACATGAAGGCGATCAGCGCCATCGCCAAGAAGCACAACCTTTGGGTGATTGAAGACAGCGCCCAGGGAGTTGACGCTCACGGCGACGGCTTCAAGCAAGGCGAGCTGAGCGACGCGGTGTGCAGCAGCTTTATCATCCAGAAGAATCTTGGAACCTTCGGCGACGGCGGCGCTGTGGTGACCAACCGGCAGGATATTGACACCACCGTCCGGCGGCTGCGGAACCACGGGTCACTCAAGCGCTCCGTGCACAGCTTCGGTTTCAACAGCCGCCTGGATGATCTTCATGCCGGCTTTCTGCGGGTGAAGCTCAAGTACATCACCAACTGGACCGACCAGCGGCGCGCGCTGGCGCACCGCTACACGGAAGGACTCAAGGGGACCAGCCTGAAGCTGCCTTACGAGACGCCGGGCTACCGGCACGTCTACCACCTTTACGTGGTGGAGCACCCCAAGCGCGATCACCTGGATAAGTTTCTCCACGACGCGGGCATCGATTCGAAAATGCACTACCCCATCGCCATTCACCAGCAGGAGGGCTATCCGTGGGGCAAGCTGGCGGACGCGAAGCCGCACGTTCCTAACAGCGAGCGCAACGCGGCGCAGTGTATCTCTTTGCCGATGTTTCCCGAGCTGACGACAGAGGAAGTGGACTATACGGTGGCGAAGATTGTGGAGTGGGATCAGATGAATCGGGCCATCGGGTGATTGAGTGATCGGGTGATTGAAGAACTGACTCATTGATTCATCGGCTCATTGACTCAATAGATCGAGAGAGTAAGCCGGTGCCAAGGATAGACACGGGCGCAGTCAGCGCAGCGTGTACACAACTTCTTCTTGCGGCTTTGGGTTGGGCGTCACAATACTTCGATGCATTGAGTCAATGAACCGATGAATCAATGAGTCAATTCTGACCGTGAGTCCCAGAGTCTACAAAGTGGCAGTCGTTGGCATGGGAAAGCGTGGTAAGAACCACGCTCTCATGTTCAAGAGGAACCCCCGCTTCGAGCTCGCGGGCATCAGTACCCGCGATCCCGGCAAGCTAGCCATCGCTCAAGGTGAACTGGGTGTGGCGCGCGCGAGCACAGACCCTGCGGAGCTTTCCAAACAAATACAGCCTGACGTCTTCTGTTTCTGTACGCCGCCTCAGACGCGACTGGAGCTCATCGAGGTGGGTATCCGGTCCGGAGCAAAGCTAATTGCTTACGAGAAACCGATGGCGCTTTCCATGAACGAGGCCATCGCCATTCAGGAAGCCGTCCGGGCCGCCGGCATCAAGACGGTGGTATGCCACCAGCAGCGCTACGGCCAGCACTACCAGAAAGTGAAGCAGATCCTTTCGAGCGGCAGCATTGGGCGCACGCACACCGTGTACGGCCACAGCGTTGGCTGGATGCTTCACCTCATCACTCACCTCATCGACTACATGCGCTGGTACAACGATAATTCTCCAGCCGAATGGGTGATGGCGCAGGCCGCCGGTCGCCGGAAGCTGGCTGATAGCCATCCTTCACCGGAATACGCGGCGGGCTTCATTCAGTTCGCAAATGGGGTGCGCGGCGTCATCGAGTGCGGCGCAGGCGCGCCCGACGTTCCGGAGGTCGATTATTGGTGGCGTAAGAACCGCATCGGGGCTCAGGGAACGGAAGGCTTCGCAGAAGTCCTGACTGGCGGCGGCTGGCGCGCCGTCACGCGCGATCAGCAAGGCGTGGTTACCGGCGAAGGTTGCATGAATTACGACCTCGATATGCCGCCTTACATCGAAGACATCGCGCGCTGGCTGGATGATAGCAGTGCGGTCCATCCCTGCAACGGCGACAGCGCTTACCAAGGGTTCGAAATCGCGATGGGCATGCTGCGCTCGGTGGTTCAGCGAGGCCAGATCAAGCTCCCGCTCGGCCCTGGCGAGCCTGAACTCGACGCCCTTCGCCGGGTGTTGCCCGAGGAACCCGTGCTGGTGTCGAGTGCGGTCAACCGGAAGGAGTACGGAGTTTAGCTTGAAGTTGGGTTGCTTGCTCCCTCGGTCGATTCGCGAGTCGATCTCAGCTCGACCGCCTGACGGCTCGCTCATCAGACGCGCCTCCAAATAGGGGTGAATGATGAAACACAGAGGATCTGCACTGATTATCCTGGTGGCACTCGCGATAGGAACCCTTGCGGCCTGCGCGGCGGTCATTTCTTATCCAGATCCAATCACGGCGTCGAGCGCATCGTTCGCGCCCCAGACCCCCGATACCACCGAAGTGTGGACTCAAACCAGCTCCCTGCCCGAGCCGCTTGAAACGCAAGCGGCCGCGGTGAACAACGGCTTTCTTTACGTGATGGGCGGCCTCTCAAAAGGCACTCCCACCAGCAGCGTTCTCTACGCGACGATAAACCCCGACGGGACGCTAGGGCCCTTTCAAGAGACAACACCCCTCCCGTACACCCTCTATCGTTATCTCTGCGGGGTTGTGAACAACAATTTCATTTACGCGATCGGAGGCATCGCCAACGGCTATACAACGTCATCCGTGATGTATGCCCCTATTCAAAGTGACGGCACGTTGGGCGACTGGACGTATACGACTTCACTTCCCGAACCTCTTCAGCTTCACGGCACAGTCGCAAACAACGGGTATCTTTACGTTATGGGCGGGTCAACCGCTCCCATCGCCGAGCCTGGATATGAGACGGCAGCGGTGTCATACGCCAAGTTTAATCCCGATGGAACCTTGGGGCCGTTTGCTTCCACAACGGAACTGCCCGTGGCAGATTACAAGACGTGCCCAGTGGCCGATCACGGGTTGATCTTCCTCCTGGGAGGTGAGACTCCCAAGTCAACTTCGGCGGTTTGGTACGCGTCGCCGGCTCGTAACGGGAGCATCAGCGCTTGGAGCGCCGCCACTCCGCTCACTTACACCGATGCCGCAACGGCAATCGTAAATTCCAACGGTGCGATTGTGATGATGGGAGGCGACACGACCGGTAGCGGCGGCGACACCTCGGGTGTGGTTGGGGGAAAAATCGGCAGCTTCGGAACGATAAGGTGGACGTTACTTCCTCCTCTGCCAAAGGTCACCAGCCGGCAATCGGGCGCAGCCTTCAATGGCCATGTGTACTCGATTGGCGGGTTGTCGGCCGATGTCGACACATCAGCGGTCTACTACATGCCGGCGACGCCGCAGTAGCACGGCGGCATTAGCAGTCCCGATTTACGCGTCATGAGTGATCCTTACGACCTTCAACGCTTCGTTGATGCCCAGAACCCCGTGTTTGAGCAGGTGTGCTCGGAGCTGCAACAGGGCCGGAAGCGCTCGCACTGGATGTGGTTCGTGTTTCCTCAGCTTCGAGGATTAGGCGCAAGCTCCATGGCCAACAAGTTCGGGATAGCCTCCCGAGAGGAAGCCGAAGCCTACCTGCGACACTCGATTCTTGGGCCGCGATTACGGGAGTGTACTCGCCTTGTGAATCGGGTGCACGGGAGCTCAATCGAAGACATCTTCGGCTATCCCGACAATCTGAAGTTCCACTCCTCCATGACCCTGTTCGCGCAGGTTGCGCCTGAAGACGATGTCTTTGCGGCCGCGCTGCAAAAGTACTTTGATGGGCGGCTCGATGAGCTGACGTTGGACAGGCTCTAAACGTGCGCCAGCGGCCGGTCTCGTCATGTCGCTAGCCGCAAGACCTGCGCAGCACTCTGCCAATGCAAGCTAAGAGGAAGCGCTGCGGTCACGCCCGTCGGTGCTCGGTTGTGCCATGATGGACTACACTGGTGTCAGGCTATTTTGAAATCGTGGCTCAGGATTCGGAGGTGTGCGACATCCGGAATCCGTCCGCAGCCTTCTGGATAGCGCGAGGGAAACAGGGCTCTCGCCCACAGCATGGAATTGAGATGTCCTCAATGCGGTGAGTTGATACCGGCTGGCGCATCGCAGTGTCCTCGGTGCGCACGGCGCCCTCTCTCCTTCCACGAAGCGGAAACGGTGCTGGGCCTGAGTGTCGTTGGACTCGCTGTGCTCTTTGCCGTGACGGGCTTCGCGGTGAGCTTGTATCATGCGAAGTACGAAGCGCTGGGGCTCGAGTGGCACGAGCGGGGAGAAGGCGACCTCAAGGCGGGAAAGGCGCTGAGAGCCGTCGTTGATTTTCGCACCGCTTTGGTCTACGCCCGTGACAGTGACGCTGACCAACTCGACCTCGCCCGAGCTTTGATGGCGGCAAACCGCAGCAATGAGGCCAAAGCTTATCTGACAAGCCTGTGGGATCGGAACCCCGGCGACGCCGTGGTTAATCTCGAACTCGGGCAACTGGCGGCGAGCGAGCACAACACTGACGAGGCTTTGCGGTACTATCACTATGCGATGTACGGCGACTGGGGAAGCCGCGACCCTGCCGAAGCGCGGCGGGCGGCGCGGCTCGAGCTTTACCAATACCTCATCAAGGAGAACCAGCGGCCTCTGGCTGAAGCTGAGCTAGTGGCCATGGCTGCCCTCCTGCCACCCGATCCTGCGCTTTACACGCAAGTTGGACAGCTCTTCTTCGGGCTCGGCGACTACGCCAGGGCAGCAAACGAATTCGAAGGCGCGGTGCGCTTGGGCGGCGGCGAGACGGCGTTCTCGGGCGCAGGCGAAGCAGAGTATTCGCTCGGGGACTATCGGCAGGCGCGGCGCTACCTCGAACGTGCTTTGCGTGAGAAGCCCGGCGACGCCCGCCTCTCCAAGATGCTTGATGAAACCGATCAAGTGTTGAATGCTGACCCTTATGAGCCAGGGTTAGGCTCGGAAGAGCAAAATCGTCGCGTCATCCGCGCGTTTCAGCAGGCGCTCACCCGACTGGGCGAGTGTGGAGTGCTGGTCAGCAAGGCCGTTGAGCCCGGAAACGCGGTCACTCCTGCAGCCTCCGGGCCCGCCACGCTCGCCGAGGAGGCCCGCGCCTTGCAGCCCAGCGCAAGCCCGGCCGCACTTCGCCGCGACCCAGACCTTATCACGAAGATCATGAGTTTCGTCTTCCGGGTTGAGCAACTACCCGCGACCGAGTGTGGCCTGGCCAATCCGCTTGACCGCGCGCTTGCCGTCATCGCACAGGAACACGGAGGGTCCGGAAAGTGACCGAGCGTGCGGTCATCCCCGAGACGAGTGATTCCTCCGGGCACAACCTCGCTCCTGAGACGGGTCAGGGTCCGAAGGCTGGTACTCGGCGCGGCCCCCTCAAGGTAATTGATCGCCTCCGTCTGGTCAGGCTGACCGAAGGTCAAATATTCATCTTCTTCTCCGTGTTGGTGGGACTCGCCTCGGGGCTCCTGGTGGTGTGCTTTCAGGTCGCGATCGGCTGGACGCGACTTTGGCTGCTGGGCTCGGCGCTGGCGCCCTCTCATACGAGGGTAATTCTGGTGCCGACGCTGGCGGGCCTGGTCGTTGCATTTCTGGTGCTGCGGGTTTTCCCGCGCGTCCGAGGCAGCGGCGTGAACCAAACCAAGGCCGCGGTTTACATCTCGAGCGGTCACATTCCCTTCAGCACCGTCGTGGGCAAGTTCATTTGCTGCGCGCTGGCCATCGGCAGCGGCCAATCCCTCGGCCCCGAAGACCCGTCCCTTCAAATCGGAGCAGGATTTGCCTCAGCGCTTGGACGCCGGCTGCGGCTGTCGCGCGAGAAGTTTCGCTTGATCGCGCCCGTGGGCGCTGCGGCGGGCTTGGCGGCCGCTTTCAACGCTCCCATTTCTTCGGTGCTGTTCGTCATCGAGGAGGTCATTGGAAAGTGGACTGCAGGCGTGCTCGGTGCCATCGTGCTCTCCGCGCTTTCGAGCGTCGTCGTGATGAGAAACTTTCTGGGCGCGGAACCGCTCTTCCGCGTCACGAGCTACCGTCTCGGCCACCCCTCCGAGTTACTCGCCTATGCGGTTCTTGGTTTGGTGGGCGGTGGCGCGGCCGTGGCCTTCACACGGTTGATCGCGACCCTGCGGCCCCGCTTGATGCGCTTGCCGCGTCGCACCCACTACCTGCAGCCGGCGCTGGCCGGGCTGCTAATCGGGTGCATCGGCATTTTCTTCCCTCAAGTGATGGGTGCCGGCTACGAAACCATCGACCAGGCGATGCATGACCAGTACGTTTGGCAGATGATGGCTTTGCTTGCGGTATTCAAAATCGTCGCCACCGTGCTCTCCTTCTCGAGCGGGGCGCCCGGTGGCATGTTCGCGCCTTCTCTTTTCATCGGAGCCATGCTCGGCGGAGCCGTTGGCGGCGTCGAGCGCCACTTTTTCCCCGGACTCACGGGCTCAGTCGGCGCTTACGCTTTGGTGGGTATGGGAACTTTCTTCGCCGGGTTCCTCCGCGTGCCCATGACCTCGGTCTTCATGGTCCTCGAACTCAGCGGCAATTATTCCATCATCGTGCCGGTGATGATCTCAAACACCATCGCCTACATCATCAGCCGGAAGTATGAGAAAGTGGCGCTGTTTGACATGCTCGCGCGCCAGGAAGGAATGGACCTGCCGTCCATGGAGGAACAGCGCGAGGAGATGGTGCTGCAGGTCGAAAGCGCCATGTGCCCTCGGCCTACTCCGGTGCTGCGCGGCGAGCACTCGGTGGCCGAGGCGCTCGGCCTGGTGAAGGACTCGGCGGAACAGTACTTCCTGGTGGATCAGGGTGCGCGCGGATGGAGCGGAGTAACCAAGGAGCTACTCAATTGGCAGGTCCAGCAAGGCAAGGGCGACGTGCTGCTGACCAACTTGCCTGACCGTCAGCGGCTGAGCCTGCCGCATCTCCATCCCGACCAGCCTCTGGACGTGGCATTGAGACGAATCGGCGATCACCCGTTGTTGCCCGTCGTGAGTCGCACGAACCTGCAGCACTTGGAAGGGGTTGTCTGTCTGCAGGACGTGTTGCGAGCCTATCGCGACGCTTTCGCCACGAGTGACACGCCAGTCAAAGCACCGTAGGGCTTCGTGTTTCCAAGAAGCCTCTGGTGGCTGTAGACACTTACTTTATGCCGCGGCTGAAGTAGTCCGCGGCGCCTTGAAGGTTTTGGGCGAACCAGCGAAGCCGGATGGCTGCGGCTTCGTCGCCGGCCTCAGCGCAAGCGTGAAGCACATCGACGGCTCTGTGCGCGGAATCGCGGCATTCGGAGTCCGTTGCTGGGGCGAGTGACGTTGACGGTCCATCTGCCGCGGCCGACTCGTTGGCTCTGACCCGCGGCCGCGCCCGGCGTTCCGCGCGGATGCGAAAAGCATTTCGGGTTTCTTCGTCGGGGCAAAGCTGGAGGATGCGCAGCAACCATTGAGCGCTGGGTGCGGCCGCGCCTCGCTCCCACTTTTCATAGCCCGCAGAGCTGCAACCGATAAGACCAGCCATGGTCTCAGGCGTGTTGCCGAGCGCAAGGCGCAAACCGCGAATGGCCGAAGCCACATCGACTTCGCTAAAGGTAAAAGGTTCGCCTGCTAACTCAATTTGAATGGTGCACCTCGCTACTCAATCGAAGCCGCACATCAACGCTTCAGACTAACACGCCCGCCGAACTCAGCCAAAATGCGCGTCACTCCAGCGCTGCGGCTTCTCTTCGCATCGCGTCAACCGCGGCATGATTTCCCTGCCAGTGCCGCCGGAAGCTAAACAGAGCGACAGAAGTGATTCCGCATCCGACCGTAGGTAGCGGCGGTCTCTGACCGCCGATCGGCGCTCAGAGGGCGCCGCTACAACTCATGTCGCCGTGATTAGCTTGCTGCGGCGGCAAACGGCCACTCGCCGCCACGGCGAGCGCGGATGAGATAGGCAGCGCTTCCCGCCAGGAATATTGCACCCGCGAAGAGAAGTGACTTGGGCGCAGCGGTGATCAGCACATAAAGCCAGCCTGCGATCGAGATGACTCCGGGCACAGGATAGAGCCACATCCGGAACGGCCGCGCGAGATCGGGTTGGCGGCGGCGCAGCAGGAAAAATCCGATCGTCTGCGGCAGGTATTGGATGAGCACGCGCGTGGCGATCAGGCTGCCGATTACCTCGCTAAGCTTGCCCAGGCTGAAGAGCGCGGCGATGGCGCCGAGCACCATCAACGACACGTAGGGAAATCGCCCTTCGGGGTGAAGGCGCGCGAAGATCCGGAAGAAATTCCCGTCGAGCGCGGCGGCGTAAGGAATGCGAGAATAGCCGAGCAACAGCGAAAACACTGAGGAGAAAGCGATCCAGAGCAGAAGCGCGGTCATCACTTTACCCGCCGCGCCGCCCTGCAGAATTTGAATGAACTCGGAGGCGACAAACTTCGTGTGAAGCAAGCGTTGCCACGGAATGACACTCAGGAACGCCGACGTCATCAGCACATAAAGAGTTCCCACGGTGGCGATGGAAAGCAGGATCGCGCGGGGAATCACGCGCCCTGGGTTGCGGATCTCCTCCGCCAGGTAGCAGACGTTGTAGTAGCCAAAGTAGTCGTAGAGCGCGTACAGCGTGGCGTGCCCAAGTCCTGCCCAAAAAACCCAGCTCATCTTGAACGCGCCCGGCGGGAAGGCGAAGAGCCGGCTGGCGCTGAAATGCGGCAGTCCCGAGGCGATGATCCAGAGGCAGCCCGCCAGAACTCCGGTGGCCAACACCACCGAGAGATTCCCGATGAGTCCGATGCGCCGGTAGAGCAGCGCCACCAGGAGCAGCGGGAAACAGGCGGCCATCAAGCGCTCGCCCCAAGCCGGCATTCCGGGCGTGAAGTAGTGAAAGTAACTCGCAAAGCCGATGCTGCCGCTGGCCACTGAAAGCGGCGCGGAGAACATGATCTGCCAGACCATCAGGAACGAAAGCCAGCGTCCGGCGCCCGCCGGTCCGTAAGCCTCGCGCAGATAGTTGTAGCTTCCACCGGCTTTGGGAAGTGCGGCGCCGAGCTCGGCCCAAACCAGACCGTCGGAAAAGGCCACCGCGGCGCCGACGAGCCATCCCAGCATGGCCTGCGGGCCGCCCATGGTGGCGAGCAGAAGGGGAATGGTGATGTAGGGGCCAATGCCCACCATGTCAGTGATGGCAAGCGATGTAGCCTGCAGCAGGCCCAGTTCCCGCCGCAGATGCGGGGTTTCAGAAGAAGGTAATTTCGTATGGCTAGTTGTCTGGCCTAAACCAGTAGTCATCCCGCGGGGCCGCCGGCCTAGTTGAGGGCGCGCTGGGCGCGCGTTCGATGAAGGTGAAGGCACGCGATCTCCGCCGGGCAGGCGACGCGAATGGGCACCACGACTTTGCCAATGCCGCGGCTCACGTAAATCTGTGTGCCCTTCAGGCGATTCCACCCCTCCACGAAGCGCTCCCCCAACTTCGAGCGATAGAGCGAGCGGATGCCCGGCAGCCGTACCTGTCCTCCGTGCGTGTGACCCGAAAGCACCAGGTCAACTCCGCGGGCGGAGGCCTGCCAGACGCCCAGCGGATTGTGGCAGAGAAGAATCTTTGCGTCTCGCGCCGGAACTGATTCCAGAGCGGCCGGCAGATCGTCCGAGTTCCACCAAAGATCGTCAACGCCGATCATCCACAGCGTCTTTCCTCCCGCGCGGATGGGGTGCCTCGAGTTCCGCAGAACACGGATGCGGTGACAGCGCAGCGCGCGCGTCACCTGGTCCGCATCCACCTGAAAGTCGTGATTCCCCAGCACCGCAAACACGCCGCGGCGCGCCCGCAGCTTGCCGAGCGCGCGCGCCACCGGGGCGATGTAAGCGGGCGAGAGAGTTACGTAATCGCCGGTGAGAGCCACAAGGTCGGGCTCCAAACGGTTCGCCAGTTGCACCACCCGCTCGACCTGTTCGAGCGGCGTAAAGAGACTGTGGTGAATGTCCGTGAGATGAACAATCTTCAGACCCTCGAAAGGCGCAGGCAAGCGATGCAACCAGATAGGGGTGTCGGTGATTTCCGGATCGATAAGCCAGAGCGGCCTTTGGGCAGCGACTTCCGCGCGGCCCAACGAGAGCAGGGTGAGCGCCGGCCGCCGCAACGGCTTGCGCAGGCGCCCGGCTGACTTTCGTCGCGGATAGGAGATTAACCCGGCTTTCGAGGCCGGGGGCCCAGGTTCGTCAAGAGCCGGTGAATCGGCGGACGTGGAGGGCCGATCGAGCAGGGTAATCACCCGGCGGCGCTCCTGAAGCCAGGCCCGTGCTGTGAGGTGTCCGTTCATGAACGATTGAATTTCACTTCGTGCCGCCCGCTATCCCTACCTGCTCACCGGAGCCGCCGCCTTGGGCCGCTCGCCCAGGGTTTGAGCGTCATGCTTCGAAAACACGCCAAGCATCTGGTCATGCACCAATCCGTTGGAGGCAAAAATCGCCTCACCCAGAAGCTCGAAGGGCCCGCCCGCCAGGTCCGTAACACGGCCGCCGCCCTCGGTCACCATCAAGCTTCCCGCGGCCTTGTCCCACGGATTGAGCTTGAGTTCCCAAAAGCCTTCAAATCGACCGGCCGCCACCGAGCATAGATCCAGCGCTGCTGACCCCGCCCGCCGCACGCCGTGGGTGAGCCTGGTGAACGTGTAGTAGAGGTCAATGTTGAGCTCGTGATCGCGCAGGAAAGGAGGGAAACCGGTTGCCACCAGGGATTCACTGAGGCTCCCGTGCTTGGAGACGTGAATGCGCTGCTGGTTGAGGTAGGCGCCTAAGCCGCGCTCGGCCGTGAAAAGTTCCTCGCGCATCGGATCGTAAACGACGCCGGCCACGACCTCGTTCCGGTAGGCAAGGCCGATGGAGACGCAGAATACCGGAAAGCCGTGGGCAAAGTTGGTGGTGCCGTCGAGCGGATCCACGTACCAGCAGTAGTCGGAACCCGTTTTTTGCCCTCCGCCTTCCTCGCTCACGATGGCATGCTTCGGGAACCGATTGCGCAGGTGCTCGACGATGAGGGCCTCTGAGCGGCGGTCGGCCTCCGTCACCAGGTCCGAAGGACGCTTGTAAGTGATCTCGTGCGGCCGTTTGGAAAGCTGGGCCAGCAAGGCTCCCGATTCGCGGGCGATCTCGACGGCGGCACTGAGGTAATTCTCCATAGGTCTTTTCATCGGGGCATCGGCTGATCGGGCCATCGAGTGATCGGGTCATCGGGTGATTGAGTGATCGGCTGATTTCTGACCAACGCAAAAGGCCGCCGCTGTTATCTCGGCTGCTCGTTGACAAGCCAGAAGGGTCATCGCAATGGATCGAAGCCGCCTCGATCGCTCAATTGGCTCACCTCGATCACTCAATCACCCGATGACCCGATCACCCGATGGCTCGATCTCTCTCCTTCCGCCCATACCGCGCCGCCTTCAAAATATTCTTTCTTCCAAATCGGCACCACTTGCTTCAAGCGGTCGATCGCGTAGCGGCAAGCTTCGAAAGCCGGACCGCGATGCTCGGCGGTGACGATAACCAATACGCTGGTCCCCCCTATTTCGATGTGCCCGAGGCGGTGGATGATTCCGATACGGTCGATCTTAAACCTTGACGCCGCCTCGCTGCCGATCTCCTTCATCTTTTCCAGAGCCATCGGCTCGTATGCTTCGTACTCGAGGTAAAGCGTGCGCCGATCGCCGGAATGGTCGCGGACGATGCCCTCGAACACCACCACGGCGCCGTCTGCGGCAGCCTTCAGTTCGTCCGCGAGGCGCGCGGTGGGAATCGGCTCACGAGTCAGGAGGAAGAAGTCCGCCGGCCCGCTTCCATTGCGGCTGGCGCTTCCATCGTGCCCGCCGCTCACCGGGGGAAGAAAGGCCACTTCATCTCCATCCCTTAGCGGCCACGAGGCCGGTCGAAACTCCTGGTTGACGGCAACCAGTAACGATACACCCATGGCCTCCAGGGAAGGAAATTGTGCCTGGTAGCGCCGCCGAAGATCGCTGACCGCCTGACCCTCCGGAAGGTCGATCTGCTCCTCCGGGAAGCCCGTGAGGTCCCGCGCGGCGCCGAAGAAGAGAACCTTGATATTCATCGTAGTCAGCAGTCAGCCGTCAGCAGTCAGTAGTCAACAGTCGCCAGTAGTCGACAGTTGAAAGTCGAAAGTCAGCAGTCAACCTTCAGCGATCGGCAATCAGGCATCGGCTTTCAGCCGGAACCCTGTCATTTCGAGCGTAGCGAGAAATCTCGCTCTGAAACTTAAAGGCACTACGAGATTTCTCGTCGCCTACGGCTCCTCGGAATGACAGGCTGGACGAGTTTTTCCGCAACCTGCCAGCACCTGGAACCTAGCACCTGGCACCTGGCACCTGCCAGCACCTGGAACCTGGCACCTGGCACCTAACGCCGGTCAGCCCTCGGCCTTCCGATTAAGGGCCGGACCCCCGGCAGGTTGCGAAAAAAAGCCCGGAACCCTGTCATTCCGAGCGTAGCGAGAAATCTCGCTCTGAAACTTAAAGGCACTACGAGATTTCTCGTCGCCTACGGCTCCTCGGAATGACAGGCTGGACGAGTTTTTCCGCAGCCTGCCAGCACCTGGACCCTGAAACCTGGAACCTGGCACCTGGCACCTAACGCCTGGTCAGCCCTCGGCCTTCCGATTAAGGCCGGACGCCTGGCAGGTTGCGAAAAACCGGAGCCCTGTCATTTCGAGCGTAGCGAGAAATCTCGCTCTGAAGCTAAAGGCATTACGAGATTTCTCGTCGCCTACGGCTCCTCGGAATGACAGGCTGGACGAGTTTTTCCGCAACCCGCCAGCACCTGAAACCTGGCACCTGGCACCTAACGCCTGGTCAGCCCTCGGCCTTCCGATTAAGGGCCGGACCCTGGCAGGTTGCGAAAAAAAGCCCGGAACCCTGTCATTCCGAGCGCAAGCGAGAAATCTCGCTCTGAAACTTAGAGGCACTGCGAGATTTCTCGTCGCCTGCGGCGCCCCGGAATGACAGGCTGGACGAGTTTTTCCGCAGCCTGCCAGCACCTGGAACCCAGCACCTGGCACCTGGCGCCTAACGCCTGGTCAGCCCTCGGCCTTCCGATTAAGGGCCGGACCCTGGCACCTGACACCTGGCACCTGCCGCACCTGCCTCCACTGATTATAAAGCACACAGTGGCTTCGTTCCTCGATTAAGCCATATTTCCGTTAGAGGCACTGCGAGATTTCTCGTCGCCTACGGCGCCTCGGAATGACAGGCTGGACGAGTTTTTCCGCAACCCGCCAGCACCTGAAACCTGGCACCTGACACCTGGTACCTACCGCACCTGCCTCCACTGATTCTAAAGCACATAGTGGCTTCGTTCCTCGATTAAGCCATATTTCCGTTAGAGGCACTACGAGATTTCTCGTCGCCTGCGGCGCCTCGGAATGACAGGCTGGATGAGTTTTTCCGCAGTCTGCCAGCACCTGGAACCTAGCACCTGGAACCTAGCACCTGACACCTGGCACCTGGCACCTGGTACCTGGCACCTGCCGCACCTACCTCCACTGATTCTAAATCACATGGTGGCTTCGTTCCCCACTTCGAGCCTGTTTCTTCAGCCCGCGACTCGCTGCAGAGCCCATTCCCAACCACCAGGCGAAGCTCGGGTTCGTTTCTGGGGTTCGTCGGGTTCGTTTCCTCATTTTGCACGTTTTTTCCCCTGAAACTCAGGTTCGGTCGCGGTAGGGACGCTGGTTACCCAACGCCCCCCGCACGGATCCGTACTTGAAGAATTACCTCATACGGCTCTTACCTCGGATGCGTAACGGCGAAACGCACGCTGGG